>JAEIGA010015811.1_pt1 | contig 11486 bp, 15 predicted proteins | sample 9270691 | NCBI WGS metagenome assembly JAEIGA01 (sample SAMN17057246, study PRJNA624740) | gut metagenome | biome: biome; isolation source: fecal sample | host: Bos grunniens | place: China: Xizang | collected 2019
CGAGATCAACGCCGACGGAGATCCCGGCCTGGTCGCTGATCGTGTCGTGAAGGAAATGGCGCGTCCCAAGCTGAAGCTGATCGCGCTGCAGTGGCTGACCAAGGTCGACCAGCTGTACAGCTGTGTCAAGACCGTGACGGCCTGACGAATCAGGGCGGCCACTTCGGCCGCCCTTATTTTTAAACAGGAGGAGACCCCATGCGTAAATTGAAAACCTGCGACATCCCTGTCCTCTGCCGCTGCGTGAAGAAGCTCGGCCTGAAGGAGCAGATCCGCGCCATCGCCCAGGAGTCCGACACCGCGAAGGACGTCTGGGACCAGGGCTTCGATATCATCTGGACCATGTTCGACATGGCCACCGAGAAGGACGGCGAAGCTGCGATCTATGAGTTCCTGGCCGGTCCTTTCGAGATGACCACCGCGCAGGTCGCCAATCTGGAGCTGGACGCTCTGGTGGCTAACCTGAAGCAGCTGACCGAGGAGAATAATCTCTCCGGTTTTTTCAAAACTGCGGCGGGCTCGATGAGATAACCATCACCGACCTGCTGCTCCACCGATATCACAACATTGACTACGTTCTTCAAACTGACATCGACACCGGCCTGGCCCTGATCAAAAAAGCGATTGAGAAGGATCAGGAGGACCGGATCTTCCAGCAGTGGGTGGCGCAGCTGCCATACATGGACAAGAAGAGCTTCGTCAGCTTCGAAGATTACAAGAATAAACTGACAGGTGCCAACATCGACACCCGCTCTGTGGCGGAAATCGAGGCAGACCTGGCAGAAGCAGAGCGACAGCTCCAGAGAGGAGGCAACGCATAAATGGCGCTCGAAATTTTCCGCCTCATGGGCTCCGTCTTCGTCGACACCGACAAGGCCACGAAGTCCCTGCATAAACTCGACAATGACGCGGGCGGCTTTGGCAAGACTCTGCTCAAGGGCGTCGGCACTGTTGCAAAGTGGGCCGCAGGCGTGGCCCTCGCCGCTGGTACTGCCGGCCTCGCAATCAGTAAGGCAGCCCTCGACTCCTACGCTGAGTTCGAGCAGCTCGAAGGCGGCGTTAAAACCCTCTTCGGCAATAGCGCCGACGAGGTCATGAAGTACGCGCAGGGCGCATACAAGACCGCCGGCATGTCGGCCAACCAGTACATGGAGACGGTGACGAGCTTTTCTGCGTCCCTGTTGGCTGGTCTGGCGGGTGACACCTCTGCCGCCGCCAAGTATGCAGACATGGCCATCACGGACATGTCGGACAACGCGAATAAGATGGGTACATCGATCGAGATGATCCAGAACGCCTATCAGGGATTCGCAAAGCAGAATTACACCATGCTCGATAACCTAAAACTGGGTTATGGTGGTACCAAGACGGAGATGCAGCGCCTGCTGAAAGATGCAGACGCTCTCAACGCGAAGCAGGGCAAAATAACAAAATATTCCCTAGACAATTTGAACGATGTCTATGAGGCCATCCACGTCGTCCAGACGGAGATGGGAATCGCAGGCACCACGGCTTTGGAAGCCACGTCGACGATCTCCGGCCAGATCGGCATGCTGAAATCCCGCTTCGAGAACTTCAAGAACACCCTCGGCGAGTCCCTGGCGCCGGTCGTCAAAAACATCCTTCAGACGGTCATTGACAATCTCCCCACCATCGAGAGCCTGGTTTCCGGTCTGGCCACCACGACCGTCAAGGTCGTGGACTCCGCAATGCCCTACATCACGAAGGCCCTGGACTTCATCGAGCAATGGTTTGCCAAGGTGCCTGAGATCGTGCAGAAGGTAAAGGGCGAGTTCTCCGGGCTATCTGGAGCAGGAGATTATCTGGCGCAGAAATTCCAGCTCTTCAGAGACAAGGCCGCCGAAGTGGGCGACTATGTCGCTTCCAGCTTCCAGCCTACGCTGGACAATTTGAGAGCGCTTTTCGAGTCTATAAAGGACAAGCTACAGCCCTTAGTTGACAAGCTCTCCGAGTACGTCAAGAGCGGCGAAGCTGCCGAGGACGCGACCAACCTCATGAAGGAAGCGGGCGAACTGCTGAAGGCTGCCTTCGACGAGGTCGCCGAGGCTGCCGCCTGGGTGACTGAGAAGGTCATCGAGATTTCAAACTGGTGCACCGAGCACTCCAAAACCATCGAGACCATCGCCATCATCGTCGGCAGCTTCGCGGCTGCCTGGGGCCTGGTGAACGGTGCTATAGCTATTTGGAACGGTCTGGCTGTCGTCGGCACAGCTGTTACCACAGGCCTGGCTTCCGCTGGTGCTTTTTTGGCCGGCGTCTGGGCGGTACTGACTGCTCCGATCACGCTCGTCATTGCTGCAATCGGTGCTGTCATTGCCATCGGCGTCCTGCTGTGGAAAAACTGGGACACCATCAAGGCGAAGGTCGAAGAACTGGGTCAGAAAATCAGCGATAAGTGGAACGAGATGAAGACCGCAGTCGTCACTAAAACGACCGAGATGAAGGACCAGGCGGTCGCGAAATTCCTCGAAATGAAGGACAAGGTGGCCGAGTTCGCGACCAACCTGCGCGACCAGGCGAAGGAAAAATTTGAGAGCATGCGCTCCGAAATCAGCCTCGCGATCTCCAACGCCAAGCAGACCGTGACCGAAACTTTCCAGCAGATGTACAGCTCCGCCGTTGACAAGGTGACCAGCCTCTACAACAAGGTCAAGGAGAAGTTCGACGCTGTTAAGACCGCCATCTCCGACGCCATGGAGGCCGCCAAGAACACCGTGAGCAACATCATTGACACAATCAAGAACCTCTTTGACATCGATCTGAAGCTGGACATTAAGCTGCCGCATATCAGCGTACACGGCGGCGAGGCGCCCTTCGGCATCGGCGGCAAGGGATCTTTGCCTTCTTTCAGTGTTGAATGGTACCGGAAGGCCATGGACAACGCCATGATCCTGACGGATCCGACCATCTTCGGCATGGGCAGCAACGGCGCCCTGCTGGGAGGTGGCGAGGCTGGTAACGAGGTCATCGCGGGCGAGGCGCACCTTCTGGGCATGATCGGCAAGGTCGTGGCTGCTCAGACCGCGACCCAGAACGACCAGGTCGTCGCTGCATTGGTAGCCATCCTGGACGCCATCACCGGCGGCAACGAGGAACTGCTGCAGGCACTGCTGGCAGGCCATACCATCAAAATCGGCGAGCGCGAATTTGCGAGGGCGGTGAGAGCGTATGCGTGAGGAATTTATTTATGAAACCCATCTCGGCCGGCGTCTGGTCGGCCGAGAGGTGGGCATCTTTTTGAACGCCAACGAGCTCCGGGACTATTCCTGGGGCTACGACGTCATCAACAGCAGAATCTCGCGCTTTTTCCGAACGGTCACTTCGCGGAAGCTCCCGCTGATGATTTGCTGCTCCTCGAAAGAGGAGGCCAACGACATCCGGAATGATCTGCTGGAGCTGGCTGAGACCGACATCGACGCCATGCTTCCGGGCAAGATCTACCTCGGCGAGTATTACACCACCGGCTACATCACAGCCAGCAAGAAAAGCGACTATCGTATGCACGGTCGGTACTGCCTCATTGAGTTGACGCTGACCAGTGTAAACCCGGCCTGGAGCCGAGAGAAGACCCACGTCTTCGGCGGATCCCGGGACAACGTGCAGACAAACAGGAGCGGCGTCGATTATCCATTCGATTACAAGTACGACTTCTCCGTCACCACTACGACCCGGCAGCTCGTGTGCGAGGGCATCAAGCCCAACAACTTCAAGCTGAGGATCTACGGAGAGACGACAAACCCGTCCGTTATGATTGGCGGCCACGTCTATGCAGTGAATGGCATGGTTAAGGCCGGCGAGTCTCTGGTCATCGACAGCCTGAATAAGACCATTACACTGACGACAGCCTCCGGCACGAAGCTGAACTGGTTCAACAACCGGAGCAGGGAAAGCTACATTTTCCAGCCCATCCCTGCCGGACTTAATGACGTCATGTATAACGGCTCGTTTAAGTTCGACCTGATAATCATCGAGGAACGGAGTGAGCCCAAATGGACCTAGTATACACCAACGCCAAGCACGTGGACCAGGGCGCGCTTCTTTCCTACGGTCTCGACCTCAGCTTCGGCGTGGACGAGAACGAGAACGACTTCGAGCTCACCCTCGGCAAGTCCGAGCCGCTCCTGGAAGACGGCGCCATCATTTACATTGAGGGCACCGAGTACGGCGGCATCGTCGGCGGCATGAAGTCCAGCTCCTCCGAGGAAACCCGGATTAGCATCGGACGCACCTGGCACGGCGTGCTGAACAGTAAGGTCATTCAGCCCGACCCCGGGCAGGATTACCTCGTTGTAACAGGAGACGCCAACGAGATCCTCGCCGCGATCATCCAGCGCCTGGGGCTCTCTGGTCTCTTCTCAGCGCCTGCCGGTGCCTCTGGCATACGCATCAATGGCTACAAGTTCCATCGCTACGTCAAGGCATATGACGGCGTCCGGGACATGCTGGCCAGTGGCGGCGGAAAGCTGCGGATCCGCTGGACAGGGTCCAGCGTCCAGCTCTACGCGGAGCCCATTGTCGACTATACCGATCGGCCGGTCGACGGTGACGAGGCCATCCTGACCGTGGAACGCTACGGCAACAAGGTGAACCACCTCATCTGCCTGGGCCAGGGCGACCTGGCCGCCAGAGAGGTGCTGCACCTGTACGTCGATCAGTTCGGGCGAATCGGAGACCAGCAGGTCTACTTCGGAGTCGACGAGGTGGCCGACGTGTATGACTACTCTAGCGTCGAGTCCCCTGAGCAGCTTCGTGAGGATGGCGTCAAGCGCCTGGAGGAGCTGCGGAACAACGACAAGGTGGAGGTCACCGCGTACGAGGGATCCGGTCTGGAGTATGACATCGGCGACATCATCGGCGGAACCGATAACACCTCGGGCAACACAGCGAAGGCTACTGTGGCCCAGAAAATCGTGAGGATCAACAACGGCATCGTGAAGATCGATTACAAGACCGGCGTCTATCAGACAAAAGCCACCAGAGAAGAGAGCAGCGGCTCATCCGTCCAGAACGTACCCACCGCCACGAGAGACACGGCTGGCACCGTTAAAGTTGGCGATGGCCTGAGCGTCGCCGAAGATGGCACTATGTCGGTCAATACCACGGACCAGGTGGAGTACGACAACACGCTCCCCATCACTTCCGCAGGTGTCCACACCACCGTCGGCAATATCGATGTACTACTCCAAACCATCTGAAAGGAACTTACAAAATGAGTATTGCAACCGAATTAAGCAGAATCCAGACGAACCGGAACACCATCCGCGCCAAGCTGGTCGAGCTCGGTATGGCGACCAGTACGGACAACCTGGACCGCCTCGCTGCTGCCATCGAGAGCGTTATCAATCGGGGCGCTGTTTCTGTCACTGTCCAAGAGGGCGACACTTACACAATTCCCGCCGGCTACCATAACGGCTCTGGTACCGTCTCCGGCGTGGCCGGCGGCGGCAACTACAGCCTGCAGAGCAAGAACGCCACCCCAACCAAGAAGCAGCAGAGCGTCACCCCCGACAGTGGCTACTATGGTTTGTCCGACGTAACGATCGCGCCCATCCCTGACGCCTACCAGGACGTTACGAGCGTAACGGCCGGCGCGGGCGATGTCCTGACCGGTAAGATCATTGTCGCCGCAGACGGCACCGTGCTCACAGGTACGATGACCAACAACGGCGCGGCATCTAAAACTCTGGACGTCACCACAATCAGTTACACCATCCCGAAGGGTTACCACAGCGGAGAAGGTAAGGTTCAGCTTGTTCTGGAGAACAAGACTGTGACCCCCACAAAATCCGTGCAGGATATCACCCCCGCTGCAGGCAAGGTACTGTCCAAGGTAACGGTCGCAGCCATCCCCGACAACTTCGTCGACACTACAGATGCAGATGCCGTGGCTGCTGACATCCTCGACGACAAGACCGCATATATCGGCAGCGTAAAGGTCACAGGCACGATGCCGAACAATGGCGCCGTCTCGAAATCCCTGGACGGTACGACCAAAAGTTACACCATCCCGAAGGGCTACCATAACGGATCTGGCGCGGTAAGCATCACCACGGAAACAAAGTCCGCGACTCCCACCAAAGCAGCCCAGACGATCGTGCCTTCCACCGGCAAGGTGCTGACCTCCGTGTCCGTTGCTGCTATTCCCGCTGCCTACCAGGACGTTACCGCCGTAACGGCAGAAGCTGCCGACGTTCTCGATGGTGAGAAAATCGTCGACGCCACCGGCAAGGTGCTGACCGGCGCAATGCCGAACAATGGCTCCACGAGCGGCTCCATCGATGGTCTGACTGTTCTGTCTGTCAATATCCCTGCCGGCTACACCACCGGCGGCACGGTCAGCCTGACCACTGACATCGAAGAAGCGCTCGCCGCTATTTAAGGCGGTGATCGGATGAGTATTGCGACACAGCTCACGAGACTGGAAAAAGCAAAAGAAGATATCTCGGCGGTGATCACCTCCAACGGTGGCACCGTGCCCAGCGGCACCAAGCTGGACGGCCTGGCCGCACTGCTGACGGCGCTGATCGGCCAGATCCGCGCCGCCGCCGACAGATCTCAAATTATTGCAACCGTGGAAAGTGGGAGCACCGTCACGCTCACCAATGGCAAGATCACGAAGACCGCGACCAGCACGGGCACGGTCATCTTCAAGGACCTGGACTTCGGGGCCTGGAAGTTGACCGCGACGCATGGGAAGAAGGTCATCGGTAAGACCGTGAAGATCGACATCTTCCAGATCTACTACGTGGCCCTACCGTACACTGCAGACTTTAAGCTCGACTATCCATACGACTACGCGAAACCCTGACGGCCATCAATTCTGCCACCCTCTGGGTGGTATTTGAAAGAAGGAGTTAAAAATGGCGAATAACTATTTGATCACTGGTTACTGGGGCGAACCCCACGTAACCGCCGAAAATGATCGCGGATTCAACGCCGCAGTCTTCGGCCCTGGTCGCTTCGTTCTTCCTGTGGGCGAGCGGCTCCGGGCCGCCTATATCGGCAACAACACTGTCAGAATCTACGACGGCAAGCTCCTGGACAACGGCGCCCTGGCTGGCATCCCCGCCGGCAAGTACGTCGACCTGCTGATCCCTGAAGCGGGTCAGGGTATGAACCGGAGCGACCTGGTCATCTTCCAGTATAGGAAGGACCCGTCCACACTGGTCGAGTCCGGCGAGTTCCTCGTGCTGCAGGGCACGGAGACCAGCGGCGCGGCCTATGATCCTCCCTTAGAGCAGCAGGATCTGTTGAGCGACGAGGCGACCTTCGACCAGATGGCTCTCTGGCGTGTCAGCATCTCCGGCGCGAATATTTCCGCGCCCGCCGCACTGTTCACCGTACCGGAAAACCCGGCAGCCAAGGGCGTGATGATTTCCGCCAAGCCTACGATCCTCGCCAGTGCGTGGTATGAGTACGAGGGCGGCTACTCCAACAGCGTCGACGTGACCGGGCTCACCGTTAAGGACGAGCCTGTCGTGGATATCAATCTCAACGACGTCGGAGTCGCTGGCGACACGCTGCCTCTGATCGAAGAATACAACAAGATCTACAGATTTTATGCCAGCGATGGTTCTCTGTGGATCTACGCAAGCGAAAAACCCGAGCGGGATATCCCTATTAAGATTATGGTGGTGAGATAATGGCGGACGCATATATTTGCCGCAGAGGCGGCTCTGGTAGCGGCGGCGGTTCTGAACTGGTAATCGTCGGCGGTACTACAAGCCCCACAAAAGCGGATCATAATACGATTTGGCTGAATACCCCTAATACAATCACAAGCTGCGTCCTGGCAGCCACGCAGCCCACCGGCCCCGTGGAGGGTATGGCGTGGATTAATATCGGCGCTTCCGGCTCTGTCAAGATGGTCGCCCCCGTTGGTGGTGAGTGGATTACGGTCTATCCCCTGTCTGCAAAACAGTATGTCAGTGGCAAATGGGTGGACAAGACCGCAAAAAGCTATCAGGGCGGTGTGTGGGTTGATTGGTGGAGTGGTAACATTTATGTAAATGGTGTATTTGCTGTTCCATTCAATGCACGAGCCGTTGGTAGCGGTTCCTTTGCCAACGTTGCAGCGCCTACCGTAACAGACAAAGGAACCCATGTAATTATTAAACCGACAGACACAGGTGCTCAGAATGATGGCATCTGGCAGAGTGAAAAAATTAAGATATTAAAAAGCAACACCACATTACAGGTCAAGTTTGTCGGTGGCTCACAGGTAAATAATTGGGCTTTTTATGGTATCTCAAAAACAGAACCTAGTACAGGAAATCTGAATCCAATTGCCCAGAAAACACCGACTAACTTCAATACTACTGAAACGCTGGATATTACAGACCTTGAGGGTGATTATTACCTTTGGTTCCATGTTGGTCAGCAAAGCGGAAGTGCGTATGTTTATTTTGATATTTCCGAAATTCGTATTCTGTGAGGTGACAACATATGAAAATCTATATTGATTTTGAATACCGTTGCCACACAACCAACCCGGACGGATTGTTTCAGGAAGCAACCCTGAGTGAAAACGCAAAAGATTTCTTTTCCAACAAATGTACTGTTTTTGTTGAAGGGTATCGCTTAAAGCCAGAAGGTGAAACATGGGTCAGAGAAGATGGTGAAGTATTTTCTGGTGGTGAAATGATCACACCGTGGCAGGACTACAACCAATTGGATGCTGCCCAGCGGCAGTATGAACAGACGCTGATTGCAGATATGCAGAACGCACTGAATAAACTGGGGGTGACTTTGGATGAATGAATGGACTGAAGCTGCAAACGAGGTTTATGAGGAGACCAGGGTCGCCCTGCAGACCGTGTACAACGCACTGAACCAGGGCCAGCAAAAGAAGATCCTGAAGGACGTCGGCGTCAAAGAGCTGTTTGACCGCTATGGCGTCGAGTACACAGAGTAAGGCGGTGAATTGAATGGCTTTTAAGTTAAGCAAAAGTATCCTGAACTTCAACGTTTACGCCGTGCCAAGCATTCCCGCCACAGCCCCAGACGGCATTGCTATCATCTCCAGCGTGCCCATGAAAAACTGGATCTTGTCACCGGACGAACCCTCCGGCGCGCCTCGGTCCGTCGGCGACGTGTGGATCCGGTACGCCGTTACTGGGGACCCGTTCAACATCCTGAAGCAAAACGCAATGTTTATTGATCCGGTTTCTGCCTGGCAGTATGTGAACGGTGCATGGGTCGACGTGGAAATGCGGAGATACTTAAACAACGCTCGGCTCGCTATGTGGAACGGCGAGCTGTACAAATACGGCGACGAGTACCCGGGCATCACAGGCGGCTGGGGAACGGAGGACTACACTATTTTGGAGGGCTCGGTGACAAGCGTCGAACCTGGTCAGAAAAACAGTGACCACTTCGTGCTGTCTGGCGCCAACACTGTCAAAGTTATGTTTGGCACAAACAACCCCATAAACGTCGACAAGTTCACGACTCTCCATGTCGAGGGTGAGCCCACATCCGCCGCCGGCGGTCAGAGTATCTCCTTCGCTGTGTATAGGGACAAGGCGCAGACCGTCTGCCTCCGCGATTTTAATTTTGGCGCCGACTATACGCGCAGCGTCAAGACTTTGGACCTGTCCGACATAAACGGGGACGTTTACATCGTTGTCAGCGCGCAGTTCTCCCTGCTGAGCGCCGGTAAAATCCACCGCGTGTGGCTGAGCTAAGGGGAGGCTGTATGACTGTTACGATAACCTGGCAGACCGTCATCACGGCGAGCGCCTTCGTGGCCGCTGTCATCGCCCTGGTCGGAGTGTTCGCCAAGGCTGTCCGATGGATGGACCGCCAGAAGCAGCAGGACAACGACATCAAGGCGCTGAGGGCCACGCACGTCAGTGACATGGACGCCATAAAGCAGGAGCAGACCCTCATGGTCTATGGTGTCCTGGCTTGTTTGAAGGGCTTAAAGGAGCAGGGCTGTAATGGCCCTGTTACTGAAGCCATAAATAGAATCGAAAAACACCTAAACCAAAAAGCACACGAATGAGGAGGAGAACAACATGACTAAGGAAAAGATCAAGAGCTGGACCATTAAGGCCGGCATCCGGGCGCTGCGTACTGCAGCCCAGGCCGTCCTGACCCTGACCGGCGCCGACATGGTCAACATCCTGACCCTGGACTGGGTCCAGATCGCAGGCGTGGCGGCCGGTATGGCCTTTATCTCCCTGCTGATGAGCATCGTCGACCTGCCCGAGATGAAGCTGGAGGCCGTCTAAGCCATGACCACGAAGCAGGCCCAGAACCTCCTGCAGTATTTGGGCTTCTACAAGGGGGTCCCGGACGGCATCTGGGGCCCCCTTTCCCAGCAGGCCTGTCGAGAGTTCCAGGACCGCTTCGGCGGCATCGCTGTGAACGGCATCGTCTGCCCTGAGACCGAGAAGGCCCTAAAGCATGCGGTCAGCATCGGCTACCTGGACAAGGATGACGGCCCCACAGACCCGGCGAAGACCGGCACCTTCTGGGACGGGATCAAGTACTGGACCCGTGAGGAGTTCCGCTGCCAGTGTGGCGGCAAGTACTGCGACGGCTTCCCTGCGGAGCCTGACCAGGCTCTCGTGGAGCTGCTGGACGACGTGCGGGGACACTTCGGTCGACCCGGGCATCGCTCCAGCGGCCTGCGCTGCAAGACCTGGAACACCCTCCAGGGCGGCGTCGGCAACAGCTACCACATGATCGGCAAGGCCATGGACTTCCGCATCGAGGGCCACGGCTCCGCCGAGGTGCGCGCCTACGTCGCCACCCGGCCCAATTGCAAGTATACCTATGAAATCGACAGCTCCCACGTACATGTAGAAGTTTATTAAAATCACAGAAAAGGACTGATTGACATGACAGCAGTACAGAAGATCCTAGCGGTCGCTGCTGCCGAGATCGGCGTCAAAGAGAATCCGGCAAACAGCAACCGCGTGAAGTACAACACCGAATACTATGGCAACGACATCGCCAGCTCGAACAGGGCCTGGTGCTGCGCGTTCGTCTGGTGGGTATTTAAGCACGCCGGTTACAGCTCGCTATTCTACGGCGGGAAGAAGTGCGCCGGCTGCACGACCCTAATGAACTACTACAAGTCCACCGGCCAGCTCGTGAGTGGTACGAGCTACCGTCCCAGGCGACCTGGTCCTGTTCCAGTTTGACAAGGACAGCGCCGCCGACCACATCGGCATCATCGAGAAGGACAACGGCGACACCATCACCACGATCGAGGGGAACACCTCGACGACCAGCGACGACAACGGCGGCGCCGTCATGCGCCGGACTCGCAAGAAGTCGCTGATCATGGCCGTGGCCCGGCCAGCCTATCCGGAGACCATAACGGTCGAAGCGGAGCAGGTGAGCAGGGGAGACCGTGGCGGATCTGTCAGACCTCTGCAGCTGCTCCTGATCGGCAGCGGCCTGGACTGCGGAAAGTCCGGCGCGGACGGGATCTTCGGATCCGGAACCGAGTC
>JAEIGA010015812.1_pt1 | contig 11486 bp, 8 predicted proteins | sample 9270691 | NCBI WGS metagenome assembly JAEIGA01 (sample SAMN17057246, study PRJNA624740) | gut metagenome | biome: biome; isolation source: fecal sample | host: Bos grunniens | place: China: Xizang | collected 2019
GGAATTGCTTTTACTGTAACGGCTCCGGGCGTCCGGAGTTGATTCAGGAGCAGTTCCACGGCGGCTTCGCCAAGTTGTGCAAAGGGCTGGACCAATGCGGGCAATCCCGGATACATATTTGCCAACCACTGATAATTGTCAAAAACGGCAACAGCCATATCTTCCGGCACCCGGATTTTGTGCCGTTTCAAGGCATTCAACGCGCCGATCGCTTCTACGTCATTGGGGAGCAGCAGGGCATCGAATGTACGCTCTTTTTCCGCCAGCAGTTCCCCGACCAGTTCTCCGGTCTCCTCCAAGCCGGGATAACCGTTGCCGTAAAAGTTTTCCTCTGTACACGGTACTCCCGCATCGAGCAATGCCTGACGGAAACCGGCACGCCGCCGCTGTTCCCAGAGGTTTTCAGTCGTCCCCAGCAGAAACAACGGCTTGCGGATACCGTTTTGCAGCAAATGAGCGGTCAGCATATAGCCCGCCTGAAAATTATCTGTGGTCACTGCCGGATAAAAGCGCATGGAGCCGGATTCGCCGAGAACGACAAAATTCGTCTTGTTTGCCAACAGGTAGTCTGTATCTTTTTCCGTGCAGGCACAGGCAATGATGCACCCGTCCCATTGGGAGAGCGATTCTCCACATTCATCCAGAAATGTTTCCAGCAGAACTCCACGGGGACAAATCCGCAAATCCAGCAGAAAATTGTTTTCCGCATCCCGGTTTTTGTGGATACCCAACAATAACTGACTGTTATAAGGGTCCGCCTCCGGCTCAAGCCCCATGTGAGACGGATTGCAGAAAAAGCAGAAACGGTATTTTTTCTGCGGTTCTTTTTCCTGTTTTTCTTTTGCTCCGCACACATAAGTGCCGACTCCGGCACGCTGTTCGATAAGTCCGTCATTTTTCAATTCATTCAATGCGGTCCGCAGGGTAATGCGGGAGACGTTGAACATCTCTGCAAGTTTCCTCTCCGGCGGCAACTGACTGCCGCAGGGAAACTCTCCGGTAAAAATTTTCTGCCGCAGAGTGCTGATAAGATGATTATATTTGTAATAGTGCTGAACCCGGTCTTTCATTTCTGCTAAACTCCCTTTTTCTGTGTGTAAATATAGCACACAAAAACCATTTGTCAATATCCCGGTATTATATTTTTTTGTTTTTTTACAATATGTTATGACATTTTGATAATACCGGAAACATTATCCGGTATTATTTTTTAAGACTTGAAAAGTTTTATGCCGGTGCTATATTATATCTGTGTCAGAAAGGAGCGGACCATGATAAACTTTACCGGAGAAGAAAAAGAACAACTCCGCCGGAGAGCATCGCAGATACCGGCATTGCTTGACCGTATCATAATCCGGCGGGAGAAACTGAAATATCCATTTCTTCCGGCGGGAGCCATTTACAAAGGCATCTGGCAGGAACATAATCAGGATAATCTTTTTATCACCGGTATCGCTCCGGATGCCGCATGGGGCAGTATGGATATATTCATGCGCTTTCAGCGGGAAGACGGTCTGCTGCCGTCGGCGGTCAACAGTGAAACGCTGAATGCCGGATTTGCCCAGATACAAGCCGTCTATCCTTTCGCCCGGTGCGCTCTGGAAATTGCGAAACAACTGAAACGCCCGGAAGAGGATTTCGCCCGTATCCGCAACAGTGCCGCCCGTTATGATGCGTGGCTGGGGAAATACCGTGATCCCTCCGGTACGGGATTGGTCGGCATGTTTTGCGAATTTGATACCGGGCATGACAATTCGCCCCGGGTCACGGACGGCGGATTGCCCCGGCAGTGTCCGGAGCGCAACGCCGGTAATATGCCGGAACTTCCCTGTATGCCCATTCTTGCGCCTGACCTTTCGGCAATGCGTTACGGCGGCATGGAGGCTCTGGCGGAACTGGCAGAGATGTTTGGCGACAATGCCGATGCCGACTTCTGGCGGAACAGAGCGGGAGAACTCAAAGAGGCGATCATGCGTCACCTCTATTGTCCGGAAGATGAATTTTTCTACGACCGCTCCCCGCAGGGGTTCCGCAAATACCGCACCGAACACATTACCAGAATGTTTCTGAACCGGGTGGTCGATCAATCGCTTTTCGACCGTATTTACCAGCGGTATTTCACGGATGAAAATGAATTCAATACAGCGTATCCGTTCCCGTCCGTATCTGTTTCCGACCCGTCATTCTGCAAGGAGTTGCCTTACAACTGCTGGGGCGGCAATACCCAGATGCTGACACTGCTCCGTCTGTTTCTGTTTATGGACTTTTACCGCCGGGGCAAAGAGTTGGACCATATCTGCGGACGCTGTCTGCGGGCATTTCTGCAATATCCGGAAAACCGTTACGCACAGGAACTCAATCCGTTCACCGGGGAACCCATCGGGGATGCGGGCGATTATGTTCCGGCAATCCTCTTTTTCCGTGAAAGCTGCCGCCGCCTCAATATCGGTTGATGAAATCGGAGACGATTTTCCAGTCCGTTGCAGTCACATCGTGTTTGCCAAAGCGGAGATAGTAACCGAGGGAATTACCCAAAAGCGGAACTTCCGGTTTCGGAAAAACGGGAGTTTCGCTGAATCCGAGTCCGTAAAGTTTCCACACCTCATCTGCCGCCGCCGTGGAGAGAAATTCACCGTACGGATCGGCCCAGAGGTCTTCGGTCGCACTGGCGACCAGCAGCGGCCGGGGAGCCGTCAGAGCCAGCAGAAAATTCTGGTCAAAAGGCAGAGCCGTTTCATTCAGGGCAAAGGAGTCCATTTTTTTCTGAAACCACCACGGGAAAGTCCGGGTAATAACTTCGACCGTTTCCCCGAAATTGCGGCGGCTGGGAGCCGCTCCGCAGCAGCCGGAGTCGTTGCTCACACATCCGGCGAATTTCTCATCGTTCGCCGATGCCCACAGTGCCGTTTTGCCGAGGCGGGAGTGACCGTGTACCCAGATGCGTTTTTCATCGATCAACGGGTCGGCGGCAAGAATTTCACGCAACCGGATGCACCCCCATGCCCAGGCGGAAATCGCCGTCAGGGAACGGTTCTCTGCCGTCAATTCCTCCTGCGGGTGAAAGAGTGAAAAAACACTGTTTGCCCTGCCCCCGTTGCTGTCAAAAAAGAGATCGTTCCGGGCGGCGGTCGCTACGGAAAAACCACGCCCGATCATCTCTCTGAAACACCAGCGGTGCTGTTGACAGCCCCGTTCCATGGCGGGTTCCTGTAATTTTTCCTGTTCCTCTTCAAAAACATCTGTTTCATCCGTCGTACCATGATTGCCGCAGAAGTTCAATCCCACGATCGCCGGACAGGGGCGGGCGGCATTTTTCGGGATGTACCAGAGCATGTCAAAATAGAATATTCTGCCGTTATTTTCCAGATGCACCCGGATTTCACGGCGGATGGCGGTATTGTCGAGAGCGTCTGTTTTCTCCCGGCGGAGTTCCAACCGCATTTTCTCCGGAGCGGGGGGTATCGCTCCAAACATGGTATCAATGAGCATCTGACGGATCTTCAACCGTTCTTCCTCCCATTCAGCAGGAGTGGTGATGCGTTTGTTGTCCGCAGTAATCAAGGGTGACGGCAGAGCCGTTGTTCCGGCGTGAGCCTCCATATAATTGACATGAAACATATTGATATCCTCTATTAAATCAGTTCAAATTGATAGGGAATCGAATCCAGAAACATTTTGCCGTACCGTTTGGTGATGACCCGGCGGTCGAGCAGAACGATAATGCCGCTGTCGGTACGACTGCGGATGAGCCGCCCCACGCCCTGACGGAATTTGAGGACGGCTTCGGGCAGATCGTATTCAAAGAAAGGACTGCCGCCGCGGTTGCGGATACGCTCCTCCCGTGCCGCAATCAGCGGGTGTCCCGGCGAGGCAAAGGGCAGTTTGGTGATAATGACATTGCTCAACGCTTCGCCGGGGACATCCACGCCCGTCCAGAAACTGTCCGTTCCGAGCAGAATGGAGTTGGGGTCATTGACAAACTCTTTGAGCATCATCGAGCGGGTCAGGGTCTCTCCCTGAATAAGCATTTGCCAGTTGTTGAGCATACAGGGAGTCCGCAGAGCCAGTGCCGCTCCCCGCAGCATCTTGTAACTGGTAAAAAGGACGAAAGCCTTGCCGTCGGTCATTCGCAGGAAACGGGGGATTTCCCGGTTGACCGCCGTCTGATACTCCTCCGCCATGGAGGGATCGGGCATGATACGGGGAATGAGCAGTTTTGCCTGCTCTTTGCGGAATGGAGAATCCAGCAGCAGTGTCGAACCGTTGCAGAACCCCGTTCTGCCGCAGAAATAGTCGAAACGGTTGCTGACCGTCAATGTCGCACTGCACAGAATGACCGGGAAATCCTGATTGAAAAGAACTTCCGAGAGGATTTCAGCCACGTTCAGCGGTGAGGCGTGAAGCCGGACTCCGCCCCTTTCACTTTCCGCATAATAGACGGCATCGGGAATGGTCTGATTGGTGAATTGATCGATCCCGCTCACATACTCCATGCAGTTGGAAAGTTGTGCCTCAAACTCCGTTTTCAGCCCAGCTTCTTCGATATCGTCGGCATATTTGGAGAGTTCAAAGTAAAGTTGTTGCAGTTTCCGGCTCAAGTTGTCCGGGAAGTTCTGCGGTTCACGGATGATGACGGCGGTCTCTTCCCGCCGGTTGATATACTCCTCGTAGTTGGCAAAAAATCCGTAAGCCTCGCCCCGGGTATCGGCGACCATGGCACGCAGTTCCATGGAGGCTTCGCCCTGCCGCATGAGCAAACCCCGGGCGTTTTCCGGGTTGAAAAGCCGGTTCAATGTCCCGACGATGCCCGCCCGGGAAAGATGAAGTCCGAGATATTCGGCGGCGTTATTTTCGAGCGTATGCGCCTCGTCAATGAGGACGGCTCCGTAATTCGGCAGCAACGCCCCCGCATTTTCGTTACAGCACCGCATGGCAAGATCGGTGAAAAAGAGGGCGTGATTTGCCACAACGATATCGGCTGTTTCCCACTCCTGCCGTGCCTTGTAGTAAAAACAGTTGCGGTAAAAAGGACATTTCGGCCCCATGCAGTTGTGGGCCTCGCAAGCCACCAGATCCCATGTGGCGGGGTCCACTCTGAATTCCAGCGAATCCCGGTTGCCGTCATCGGTTTTGTCGATCCAGACGGAAAGCCGCTGTACCTCCAGAGCCATTTCAGGAGAAGGCAGCAGAGCATCTTTCTGGTCGGCACTCAAAAGCGAATAACGGCGGCGGCAGAGATAGTTGCGGCGTCCTTTGGCAAGAGCGGCTTTGAAGTCGATACCCGTTATTTTTTTCAACAGCGGAATATCTTTGTGGATAAGTTGTTCCTGCAAATTGATGGTTTCTGTAGAAACGATCGCCGGACGGGAGGCGATTTTCGCCCGGAAAATAAGCGGGATCAGATAGGCGAAACTTTTGCCGACACCGGTCGGAGCCTCGATACAGAGGTTCTGCCCCTGTGCCAGAGCATCGGCAATGGCTCCGGACATCTGGATCTGCTGGGGACGGAATTCGTAGGGTCTGCCCCCCTCCGCCGCCGCGGCTTTCAGCGGGCCGCCGGGAGCGAAAAAGGCTTCGCAATCGGGGCGCAGTGAGCGTTCCTGATGATTGTCGTAATCTTCAGCACTCAAATCGGCATCGGGTTCAAACGCCATTTCCAGTTCATCGATATTGAAACTGGTTTCAAAATCGTCTTCGGAGAATCTGTCATCGATCATGGTCTATTCCTCAAGGACACGGCTGATTTGCGCCGGGAGCTGCTGAAGGTATTCTGCGGGGACATTGAAACGTTCACAAAATTCGGTGAGCAGTTTCAAGGCATGTTCCGCCGGAGCGGCGGCAAGGTCGGCGGCACTGCGCTGAAAAGTGACTTTGATTTCCGGAATGTGACAACGGAAATCGCCGAGCATCCAGTTTTCAGCATCGGAGCAAGTAAGTTGAAGCGTAAGCAAATCATCCGCCATACCCAGTTCCGTATAATATCCGCCGAGAAAAGCGAGCATCCTTGCAGAAAAGTTGACAATATTTTCCATATTCAGCTTACGTTCTTTTCCGGGGAACGTGCAGAGAAAGTGGAACAGCCCGCTTTTGAAAAATTGGCACATTTTCTGCCGTTCTTCCGGCATGGAACGCAAGGCAACATTGGTGAAATAAGCCTCGGCGATATCCGTTGCAGACAGAAAGTCATCAGCGGTATTGCCGGTATTCCAAACCCGTTCCACGGCATTGCGGACCCCGGTCAGCGTGAAGCGATCCGCCTCGAAATTCTGCGGGATCACAGCAAATTCCGCCCGCAGACCGCTTGTCCGGCTTTTGCGGCGGCGGTTGAAAAATTGCCGTGCCGTCTCCATGGCGGCGGCAAATTCGCCCGCTCCGGCTGCGGCATCGGCGGAAGTCTGCGTTTCATAGAGAATGCCCCGGAGCATCCGCCCCAGAGCCTCCCGCTGGTTGCGCAAGGCACGCTGGATGATATTCTGCATTTCAATAGCACGGTAAGCGATCCGGCTGGAGGCATCGGGAGTGCGGATGTAAAAAGCCCCCTGCTGCAACTCATTTTCCACATTCTGACTGCACACATGGGGCAGATGCTTGAACGGACGTATCATAAAGATGGCGTAACGTTTGCCGTCAACTTCGGGACGTTCGATGGTGAAATCAATGGGCGGCTCCACATAGCGGTTGATAAATGCGCCCACGGTGGAAGGGTCGAAAGAGTGAACCTCTTCCGGAGAAAGCCCCTGGTAATCGGAGGGGTGTCCGGAGGCATCCTCGCCGACACCGATGACCACACTGCCCCCCTTGGTATTCGCCATGGCAAGGCAGTGACGGATGATTTTTGCACGGGCGGAGCGGGACATCAGATTCCAGTTCATGGCAGACTTGTAATCCAACACCTCGGATTCCACGCCCCGCTTGACCAGTTCTTCCAATGTCCCGTTTTCCATTATTCCGCCTCTTCCGGGTTGTAGACAAGGTGCTGACAGTTATCGCACTGGGTGACGGCACCCCGTGCCATATCGGTCATGGTCTGTGCTGTCACACGCATGTGACAGCCTCCGCAGATCCCGCCGGTGACAGGCACGAGAGGGGCGGCGGCATTTTTATTTTTCAGAAGCAATTCGTAAGTACGCAGGAGATTCTGTTCGATTTTAATGGTAAGGGCGGGGCGTTGTGCCTTGAGATCGGCGATCTCCTGTTTGAGATCGGTTGCCAATGCACCAAGTTCATCGAACTCCTGTTTCAAATCTTTGAGGGCGGCTTCGCCGGATGCCTTGACTTTGCGGTAGTTCTTTTTGCCTTCTTCAAATTTTTCCAGATATTCGATAACTTTGCTTTCGAGATCGCTGATTTTTTGTTTATTGAGGGCGATGGTGGAAAGCATTGCCTGATATTCGGTATTTTTCTTTACCATGGCGGATTGCTGTTCCAGTTTTTTGCTCTCCTCCTGAAGTGCGGCGATTTCGGATTCAGCGGCTTTGGCGGCACGCTCAAATTTCCGGGCGTCTTCGGCGGCCTGATTGACGGCAGCGATGGTCTTATCCCGCTCGGCTTTCAGATTCATCATCTCTTTGGGGAGAATTTCCAGACGGGTCTCATAGCCTTGTATTTTCAGGTCGGCATTTTGAAGTTCAAGCAGATTTTCGATCCATTTGGCTTGCATGTTTGTTTCTCCTGTTAAAAAAGTTCCTGTTGACTGCTCAAGGGGCGCAAGCCCAGTTTTTCCCACGCTTTCGGGGTGGCGACCCGTCCTTTGGAGGTACGCACAAGATAACCCCGCTGAATAAGGAAGGGTTCGTAAACGTCTTCGATGGAGGACTCTTCTTCGCCGACGGAAACGGCAATATTTTTCAACCCCACCGGGCCGCCGTGGAAGTTGACCACGATGACTTCGAGGATACGCAAGTCCATTTCGTCCAGTCCGTCAGGGGCGATCTGGAGCATCTCCAGTGCATCGGCGGCGACTTTGCCGGTAATGACGGAATCCGCCTTGACTTCGGCATAATCCCTGGCACGGCGCAGAAGATTGTTGGCGATACGGGGAGTTCCACGGCAGCGGGAGGCGATTTCTCTGGCGCCCTCCTCCTCCAGTTCCACGCCGAGAATACCGGCGGAACGTTTGAGGATGCGGCAAAGACTCTCCACATCGTAATAATCCAGACGGATATTCAGCCCGAAACGGCTGCGCAGCGGCGAGGAGATCATGCCCTGACGGGTGGTCGCACCCACCAGCGTGAAACGGGGGATCGTCAGCCGCACCGAACGTGCGCCCGCCCCCTGTTCAAGCATGATATCGATGAAGAAATCCTCCATGGCACTGTAAAGGTACTCCTCAACGGAAGTATTCAGCCGGTGGATCTCGTCGATAAAAAGCACGTCGCCGGGTTCCAGTGCCGTGAGAAGTCCGGCAAGGTCGCCGGGTTTTTCGATGGCGGGGCCGCTGGAACTTTTCAAATTGGTTCCCCGCTCGTTGGCGATGATGTAAGCCAGTGTGGTCTTGCCCAGTCCCGGAGGGCCGCAAAGGAGGATATGATCCAACGCCTCATCACGGGCTTTGGCGGCGCGGACAAAAAGTTCCAACTGCTCTTTCACTTTATCCTGACCCGGAAAATCGGCAAATTTCGGCGGACGCAAACTGGTTTCTTTGACCGGATCACGCCGATTCAGGGTCGATGTTATAAAACGCTCTGTCATTTTTTTACTTTTCGACTTGTTTTTTCACTGTTTTGGTGTTATTTTTTATCACTGTACTAAAATAATGCATATTTTGGAAAATTCCAAATCATTTTCAAGAAAAAAGAAAGGATTTTTGATATGGATCTTGCAAAAGCCAAATTGGCGGCAGATACGATCCGTGTGATCTCTGCCGAAGGTGTACAGAAAGCCAAGTCCGGTCACCCCGGTATGCCCATGGGATGTGCCGACTTTGCCTTTACCCTCTGGTACAAGTACATGCGCTACAACCCGAAGAACCCTGCATGGATCGGACGTGACCGTTTCGTTCTCTCCGCCGGACACGGCTCCATGCTGGAATACTCCCTGCTCCACCTTTTCGGTTACGGCTTGAGCATGGATGAACTCAAGAACTTCCGTCAGTGGGGAAGCAAGACCCCCGGACATCCCGAATTCGGCCACACTGCCGGTGTCGATGTGACCACCGGTCCCCTCGGCAGCGGTTTTGCCACTGCCGTCGGTATGGCGATCGCAGAACGTGCTTTCGCCGGAAACACCGGCCTCGACAAAGCCGGACTGATGCCCAACAAGATTTTCGTCATCTCCGGCGACGGCTGTATGATGGAAGGTACTACCAGTGAAGCCGCCTCCCTTGCCGGACATCTGAAACTGGATGAACTGGTCGTTTTCTACGATGCCAACGATATCACCATCGAAGGCGGAACCAACCTCGCATTCAGCGAAGATGTCGCTGCCCGTTTCGCCGCCTACAACTGGCGCGTCCTCAACATTGCCAACGCCAACGATATCGCCCAGTGCGATGCCGCCCTCGCCGAAGCCGTCAAGAGTGACGGCCGCCCGACCCTCATCATCGGCAAAACCAAAATCGGTTTCGGCGCTCCGACCAAAGAGGGCAAGGCGAACTCCCACGGCGAACCCCTCGGCGAAGAGGAACTCGCCGGTCTCCGCAAAAATCTGGGTTTTGAGGGCGAAGCCTTCACCGTACCCGCCGCCGTTTACGACATGTGCAACGCCCGTGTGGAAGAACTGGTCAAGGCCGCCGCACAGTGGGATGCCGATTATCAGGCATTCCTCGATGCCGATGCCGACCGTGCCGCCAAAGTGCTTGCCTATGTGAACCGTACCGTCCCCGCCGATATCGAAGAACAACTTCTGGCGGCCGCTCCGGTCGATAAACCCATTGCCAGCCGTGCCAGCAGCGGTGCGGTACTGCAAAAGGCATCTGAACTGGTTCCGGCTCTGCTGGGCGGTTCTGCCGACTTGTCCCCCTCCAACAAGAGCGATATCAAAAACGGCGGCGATTTCACCGCTGAAAACTGGACCGGCCGCAACCTCCATTTCGGCATCCGTGAACTGGGAATGGGTATGGCCGGAAACGGTATGGCTCTCTCCGGCTTGACCATTCCTTATACGGCGACTTTCTTCGTCTTCTCCGACTACATGAAGCCCGCCATCCGTCTTGCCGCTTTGCAGAAACTGCATCAGATCTACATTTTCACCCATGACAGTTTCTATGTCGGTGAAGACGGCCCCACCCATCAGCCGATCGAACAACTTGCCATGCTCCGTTCCATCCCCGGTTTGACCGTGATCCGTCCCGCCGAAGCCCACGAAGTGGCACAGGCATGGGCGACTGCCCTCAAAGCCGACGGTCCGGTGGCTCTGCTGCTCACCCGTCAGGATCTGAAACCCTATCCGGCAGAAGTTGCGGCAAACTGCGATGTTTCCAAAGGTGCTTTCGTCGTGAGCGATGATGAAGATTTCCAACTCATCCTCATTGCCACGGGTTCCGAAGTCAACCTGGCTCTGGAAACGGCTGAACTCATCCGCAAGGAAGGTCATATCGGCGTGCGTGTGGTCTCCATGCCCTCCCAGGAACTCTTCCTCGCCCAGAGCGACGAATATCAGGAAGAAGTTCTGCCCTCCTGGTGTCCTTTCCGAGTCACCATCGAAGCGGGAACCACCATGTGCTGGCACCGTTTTGCCGGCAGTGACGGCCTGACCATCGGTCTGGATCACTTCGGTGCATCCGCTCCCTACAAGAAACTTGCCGAAGAGTTCGGATTTACTCCGGCGGGCATCCTTCAGCAGATCGAAGATTACTACTCTTGCGATGGCGATGATGAAGAATGCGGCTGCGGCTGCGGTTGTGAAGATGACCACTGCGATTGCTCCGGGGATTGTGACTGCCATGACCACCGGTAAGAAAAAAGAGAAAGCCGCTCCCGTCAAAAAGAAGGGGCTGCTCTGGCTTATACTCGGACTTATCATCGGCATTCTGCTCGGCATCGGCGGTTATTGGCTTTATGAAGAACATGAAGACAGCGTCGAAGATTTCGGCGAAAAGACCGAAGATGTGGGCAAACGCCTCAATACATGGGGCAAAGATGTCAGCAAGAGTACCAAAAAACTTTTTGACTGAACTGTGCTTTACAGGGGCAGTGACGGCTCTTTTCGGGGCTTATTCACTGCTTTCCCCCGGCATGTTCGGCTGGGAACAACTGCTGTTGTTTCCGGCCGGGATTTTGGCGGGGGAAGCCTTGCTGTTGTCCTTCCGGCATTTCCGCTGGAGCGGACAACTGCTTTATTTCGGCTTTATTCCGCTGATGATCTGGGCGGAACAGAGCAACTTCATAGATATCTACAAATGTTATGCCGCAAGACAGTGTTTCCTTTTTACCGGATTCATGCTGATTTTCTGGGGAGGAGATTTCTTACTGCGAAGCGGAAAAAAACGGAAATGGAAACCGGTATGCTGCGCTTTGCTTACCGGACTATTGTACACTCCGGCAGTA
>JAEIGA010015813.1_pt1 | contig 11486 bp, 9 predicted proteins | sample 9270691 | NCBI WGS metagenome assembly JAEIGA01 (sample SAMN17057246, study PRJNA624740) | gut metagenome | biome: biome; isolation source: fecal sample | host: Bos grunniens | place: China: Xizang | collected 2019
AGGTATTCAGCCCCAAACTGAATGCCTTTTTTTATCCAGAGAAGTAAAAGCCGAGGGACGTACTTCTCAAAGTCGAAGCGTTTTTTGCAATTCCTTAATTACACGGCACTAACGCCACTATAACTCACATGAAAAAACAGCTTTCTATTTTGCTGAAACTTCGTATCGAAGTGGACGCTACTGAGAAACTTGTCAAAGTCAAGTCGTACAAGCGAATTGTCAATGGCAAGACAGTGAAAGTTCGTTCGCATTACAGACGCATTTGGGGTGCGTAGGTAAAAAGTAACGGATGATGCACGCTTTTTAGCGGTCTTCTTCCCCTCGGTGTTCTATAACAGAGATAATGCATCAAAAATTATCTCCGTTTTTCATTTGTATAATCTTCTCAAACAAGGGCTTTATCCAAGGGTTTTCATCTATGAATTTCACAACCTTACGGAAGTCATTCCAGAGGTTCAATAATTCGATACCTGCGGGAGCAAAAAAGGATGACTTTTCAGTCATCCTTTTTTCGTTATATAACCACGGAATATAGGAATCAGCCAATAAAGTCCGCTTTCTTTAAATAAACAATCACTCCTACCTGATGTTCCATATGGCTTTCCGGCGTGATACGCTGAATACGGGCTTCAAACATCTTTGAGTATCCCTGGTCCATCAGAGCGCAGAACTGTTCGTTAGCAGTACGAGGAATATAGCCAAGCTTGTATCCATCGAAGTGTACTGCCACAGCATATGGATCAAATTTGTTGCTTTCCTCACGAACGAGCTGGACCTCGTCACCAATTTTAAGCTGGTTCATAACCATGCAACCTTCCCAATAGGAGAACCCCGCAATATCAAAGTGTGCGAAGTGTACATTTTGTGATTTAGTGTGGAACATATTACTTAGATTTATAGAAGTTTTTATATGATGGTTTTGATTGATGATGCAAAGCTATATCATAAATGTGCTATTTTAAGGCACAGATAAACTAATTTAAACCTTCAGGATAAAATTCCACGAAATCCACATCACTATTTAAAGAGTTTCATAGCCAGCTTCCAGAAAAATCGCTAACTTTAAGACTGAATTTAAATTTAGGCATATGAAGATATTATCCAGATTATTGATGGCCGGTGTTGCACTGCTTGTTGCAGGATGTAATGGCTCAGATATGGAACAGTACATCGATGAACTGTATGAGAGAATGTCGCAGGAGGAAAGGATAGCCCAGCTGAGGAGCGGGTATATGGACGATCTTTTCGATGAGGACGGAAATCTTGACCCGGCCAAATGCGAGGAACTGATTCCTTATGGACTCGGACACTTCTCCCAGTATGCTTCGCAAAAGCCGATGGACCCGAATATCCTCCGCGACAGAGTAGCTGCAGTCCAGGACTGGATCATGAACAATACCCCAAACGGCATCCCTGCACTTTTCCACGAAGAGGTTCTCACAGGTATAAACACAAAGGGAGCTACGGTCTATCCACAGCAGATCGGTCAGGCAGGTTCATTCAACCCGGAACTTGCCGAGCTCAAGACTCTGCAGACAGGACTTGCAATGAGAAAAATGGGAGGCGTATTGTCGCTTTCGCCTATGGTGGATGTCTGCCGCGTGCCTGGCTTCAACCGTCTTGAAGAATCATACGGAGAAGATGCATATCTGTCAGCAGTAATGGGAGTTGCGTTTGCCAAAGGCCTTCAGCAGGGAGACCTCAAGAAAGGAGTAGGTACATGTACAAAGCATTACCTTGGATACGGTGGTGGTGGAGAAACAGACGAAAAGGAGATGCTTGAAGAGATTCTCCTCCCTCACGAGGCAATGATCCGTCTTACCGGAAGCAAGGTAGTAATGCCTGGCTACCATGCAGTTCATGGAACAAACTGCGTTGAAAATTCATACATTCTCAAGGATATACTCAGAGACTATGTCGGTTTTGACGGAATGGTTGTCAGCGATTACACAGCCATCGATCAGATTCCTGGCCTTGACACTCCTGTCCAGAAAGCTGCGGCCGCAATCAATGCCGGAAATGACGTTGATTTCCCTACAGGTTCAAACTACCAGTATCTTCAGGAAGCTATAGATCAGGGGCTTGTAGCACCCGAGACTTTTGAAAGAGCGGTAAAGAATGTACTCAGACATAAGTTCCGTGCAGGTCTTTTCGATAAGGAGCCTTATCTGTATGGTACAGAAAACATCATACTTGACACTCCAGAGGAGCGTCAGACAGCATATGACATAGCCTCACAGTCGATAGTTCTCCTGGAAAACAACGGAATTCTTCCTCTTAAGGAGCCGGCAAAGATTTTCCTGACCGGTCCAAATGCAAATTCCATGTGGGCCATGTGCGGAGATTATTCTTTCCCTGCAATGGCATATTTCTGGAAACATGTGAAGGAAGACGAACTTGGAGATCCTCATATCGTGGACCTTCTCGAAGGAATGGAAGGCAGAAGGCCGGATGGTTTTGAAATCACATATTCACGCGGATGTGACTGGACAGAGGAAATCGAAACAAAGTTCAGCCAGGTCGGAGACAAACGTTCATGGGAATATGCACTCCTGCACCGCAAGGTCGACTCAGGAGAAGTTGCAGATAAGGCAGAAGCATTGAGCATGGCCGCCCAAAGCGATATCATTATAGCTGCCGTTGGAGAAAACGTAATGCTTTGCGGCGAAAACCGAGACCGTCAGGGTCTCCGCCTTCCTGGAAAACAGGAGGAATATGTAGAAGAGCTTCTTGCAACCGGCAAGCCTGTGATTCTTGTCGTGTTCGGAGGCCGCGCTCAGGTCATTTCCGGCATTGCAGAACGTTGCGCCGCTGTAATCCAGGCATGGTATCCAGGAGAGGAAGGAGGCAACGCTGTGGCTGATATTCTTTATGGAAATGTTTCGCCATCTGCAAAACTGTCAGTAAGCTACCCTAATACAGAAGTATATGAGGCAATTTGCTACAATGCATCCGTTGAAAAGGATCCACGTGTGCAATGGCCGTTCGGTTATGGTCTCAGCTATACCACATTCGAATATTCGGACATACGTCTTGACAGCAAGGCCAAGACCTCAGACAAGTCTGTGACTCTCAGCTTTGATGTAACCAACACCGGTTCAGTGCCAGCTGACGAAGTGGCCCAGATCTACCTCTCTCCAACCAGCGAAGGACAGAATATCCGTCCTATCCAGCTCCAGGGATTCGCCAGAGTATCGCTTGAACCAGGCCAGACAAAGACTGTAGACGTAAAGCTCTATACAGAACAGTTCGGCTATTACACCAACGATGGAGTACGTCAGTGGAACATAGCTCCGGGCACATTTGAAATAAAGGTGGGAGCATCATCAACAGACATAAGGCTTTCCGGAAAGATAACCTTGACAGGAAAACATGAGATCAAGCCGCTCCGCGACAATTATCTTTCGGAAGTATCAGTAAAATAAATTTGAAAACAATACAATGAAGATAGCATTTCTAGACGCGGCAACAATGGGAGATGTCTCATTCGAGCCATTCGAAAGACTTGGAGATTTCATCAGCTACCCCACCTCAACTCCTCAGGAGGCTAAGGAAAGGGTAAGGGACATTGACGTACTGATGATCAATAAAGTCCTTGTAAACAAAGAACTTATTGACTCTGCACCACATCTTAAGCTGATCTGCATTGCAGCTACCGGAGTGAATAACATCGATGTTGATTATGCAGCATCAAAGGGCATACCGGTAAGGAATGTAGCAGGATATTCTACAGATTCAGTAGCACAGTCTACATTCATGCATATTCTATCCCTGATAGGGGGAGGACCTTATTTTGATCAGAGTGTCAAATCCGGCAACTATTCACGAAGCGGAATGTTTACCGACCCGAACTGGAACTGGTGGGAGCTGACAGGCAAGACCATCGGTATAATCGGAATGGGCAATATCGGAAAGAAGGTAGCCAAGATTGCTGAAGCTTTCGGCATGAAGGTCTGCTATTATTCCACCTCAGGTACCGGGCATTGCACGGAGTATCCTTGCCTCACGCTCGAAGATCTTCTCCGCACTTCAGATATAGTTTCAGTTCATGCCCCATTGAACGAGCGTACTTTGAATCTCCTTGGCGCCAAGGAATTCGCTATGATGAAACCGACTGCATATGTAGTGAATGCAGGCCGCGGAGCAATCATCGTCGAAGCAGACCTTGCTGAGGCTGTGGACAACGACATCATAGCAGGAGCCGGCATAGATGTCTTCGTACAGGAACCTGTACCTGAGGACCATCCATATCTGAAGATGAAGCATCCGGAGCGCATGCGTCTGGCTCCTCATATCGCATGGGCCAGTGTTGAGGCACGTGAACGCCTTGTCGGCATGATGGCAGACAACGTTCTGAAAGGCTGGTAGCAGATTGGACCAAGCGCAGAAACCCCATAAAACCGCCCGCGGTACCCTGAAAATCAAGGGTACCGCGGGCGATTTGCATGCAAAAGTGCACTCGGTCTAGAGTGCCGGTTTTGTTCTGATGGCCTCCTCCAGAGCGGCGATTCGTTTCGCATCGCTAGGGTGAGTGCTCAGGAAATCATTTGTATTCGGATTCTTTCCATCAAGCATCTTCTCCCAGAACTGAGGAGCAGCGTTGACATCATATCCGGCTATGTCCATTATGTACATGCCTATCTTGTCTGCCTCATATTCATGCTTTCTCGAATATGGAAGAAGGACACCTGCCTGAGAGCCTATGCCGAATCCGACATTGAAAAGGTTCTGTGCAGCAGCACCCTTCTTAGCTCCGATGACTTCTCCTGCAACGGCACCTGCCATATTGAGAGCAGCCTGCTGGCTCATTCTCTCATTTCCATGTCTTGCTATAGCATGCGCCATCTCATGTCCCATAACCACAGCCACATATTCCGGCTTATCGGCATATTCCAGAATACCCTCGTAAAAGACAATCTTTCCAGTAGGCATGCAGAAGGCATTGACCTCTGAAGATTCAGCAAGCATGAACTCCCATGTAAGACCCTGGAGGGCACTTTCCATATTATGAGATTTCATGTAAGACTCCAGAGCTAAGACCATTTTTTCTCCGACGCCCTTGAGCATCTGCGTCGCCTGAACATCAGAAGACACCTTGGCAGTGCTCATGAATTCCTTATATGATTCTTCTGACAATGCAGCAATCTCACTGTCAGAAAACAACAGTATCTGCTTGCGTCCTGTAAAAGATACGACTCCGCATGATACGACCATCATTACAGCAGCTGCGGCAGCAGCAAAAATCTTCAAAGAATGCTTCATAATCAGTATTGTTTTTCTCTATGCAAATATATAATAAATTTAAAAGGGTCCAGCATATCGCTGAACCCTTTTTTTGTAGTGCGGATGATAGGACTCGAACCTACATGCCGTGAAGCACTCGCACCTGAAACGAGCGTGTCTACCATTTCACCACATCCGCGTCAGAAAGTGGGTGCAAATATATAAAATGTTTTTGAATTCCGGCAATATTTATACCCGAATTATCATATCTCGACATCATATCTGTAGACACTTTCCCACCCGTCAATTTCAAGTCTGATTTCAGTCAGAGCATAATCCAATGTAACTGTCAGATCATCCAGTTCATGTGACGACCAGTCATAGCCACTTGCTGAAATATACCGACCCAGAGAAAAAGATATTGGGTTTCCCTTTGAATCCTCGAGATCGAGCATCAGAGAATCATCCTTCTGTCTCGGAAGGACTGCTTCATATCCGACCAAGCCTTTATCTCCATCCGTCTCCATGACAGGAGAGTATTCAAAATCACCTGCCAGAGGCTTTCCTACCATATCATACCCGGCCACATTTCCCTTAAGGACAAGATCCGAAAATCCGGATTCCCCACCTTCAATCAGTATGGTAAGCACACAATGATTCTTTCTCAGATACACATCTTCTCTGAAATATTCCCCTTCGACAGTCACATCTGAATCATGCATGTAGACTCTCGGGCATTCGTTTCCCAATGGTATACGCATACCTTCCTTTGACACGTACTTTCCTCCACCACACCAAGCCCGTACATGCAGGTCTGTCCTCGGAACAGATAATGAGTAAAGGCCTTCTTCCCTCCAGAAATCCAGAGTATCACGCTGCATAAATCCGTCCTGGGAGGTCACAAGGATATCTACAGGGCCGGAAGGTACCATATCATGTCCATCAATATTCAGTTCCAGAAGACAGGGACATGGTTCCCTGTCTTCCTTGACTGAACATGATGCCAAGAATAACAATCCAGCCATAAACAAAGGCAGCGTTCTTCTATAAGCATTCATGACAACTTATCAGATTGTTTCTGAGACTTCATCTGTTTCCTGCCATTCCAGAACATTGATCTCGAATGAGGCTGCATACTTATCCATATTCTGTTCAGGACTTGTCGCACCCGGACGGATTATATTAAGAGATACATGATACTTCGTATTTCTTTTCAGCTCCGGTAATGTGACAGGATAATAGCAGAGTTCTCCATCAAGCACAGCTTCCACAACAAGACGAGTAGGACGAGGACTCCACTCACCGGAATCGAATGAATCATTCACATAAGGATTCGGATAACAATAGAAGTGATGTTTCTCTGAATACTCTTTCTTTCCTTTCATATTGAAATCATCAAGACTCTCAAAAACCATTGCATCAACTGTCTCATCGGACGTCTGGACAGACTTATTGTACCATTTCACAGGATCAGCATCCACTGCCAGATATGACATATCTCCGGCAACATTGGTAAGGTATATCTCCTTCAATATGAAATCCTTTGAATCATAGGCCCCATTTTCAAAGTCAACAGAGATTTCATCGAGGACTATTTTGGAAACCATTCTTTTAAGATCTATGGATACAGTCTCGCCTGATATTGAAAGTTCCGGGGAAGCATGACCTTCCATGACCAGGCTCCCTACATTATTATCTGACAGATATGACCTTTCCTTTATGAAATCATCATACGAGAGGATATTGCCTGCATCCGGAGCATTAGCAAGTACAATGACTTCCTTCTTTCCTGTCCTGCACTGAATACTTACCTCATCAGATCCGGCTGCTGGAGTGGCATAAGCTTCCAGAGTCCTGCTTTTCATGTCATAGACAAGTATCTGGTAAGAGGATATGGATTTTTCTTCCTCTCCGCCAAGGCCAGTTACTTTTGTCTGCTCCGACACCATCTTCACTTTAAGAACGCTTAAATCACCATCAGAAACTGATGGAACACATTCTTCCTTCTTTTCACACGCAAACATTGCGATTGCAGCCATAGCTGACACAAAAAACTTTCTTTTCATAAAATTAGAATTTAGTTTGGTTGTAATTTATTTATCAGATCCGACATTTCCGGATCAAGGTTAGCTCTATGTTCCATATACGGATCATATTCAAGACATAGCTCATAATATTTCATGGCCTCATCATGAACACCCAGACGGGAAAGAATCAACGCTTTCAGATAACAGACCTTGGCATCTTTATCATCAAGCTCCCCCAGAACGTCCAAAGCTGAATGATTGTAATCAGCAGTCATGAAGGCAAGAGCAGAATTATAGTCTCTATATGGCCGGAGTATCTCCACGGCCTTCTTGTAATCAAGATCCTGAAGAGCCCGGACGCCAGCCATATAAACCGTATCAAGTTCAGTGGTATGCACTGTATCCTTCTGCATTCCTGCCCTGTGCAGATGGAAATCAAAGCTGACGCTTCTTAGCTTAGGATAAAGTTTTTCCCTCAGATAACGGTATTCCGGCATAGCTGACAGTTCTTTTTCAGCAACATCCGGACTTTCCGGGCTTGCGGTCAAGGCCAATATCTTCTTACGCGCACTCTCGCCTAATACAGTATCGTTTGCCACCAGCCTATGCAGCTGATCCCAATTTTCCGGCAGATGAGAAGTCCTCACATTCCGCCTCCATTGTATCGGAAGATACTCCCATATGTATTCCCTCATCACTTCGGAACGACGGGAAGCGAGAATCGAATTATCTGACCAATCGCCCTCTGGGGAACATGAAGCCATGACTATCAAGGAATCAAGGATATATTCCTGACGCGATACGACATCATCTATACATCTGAGGATTCTTGCAAGTTCAGAAGAATTATCAGACAAGGCAGTATCCAGCGCATGACTACCTTTCTCAAAATCTATCAGAGCCTTGGTATTGTCATATAAATATCTTTCAAGCACTACCATCCTATACTTCGGAGTAAGGTCTGCCATCGTAGACAACGAACTGATATAGTATGTCAGTTCTTCCGGGAAAGGCAGGGACTGCATATACCTTCCGTCTTCATAGACTTCACCAGACAGATCTATCATCACCTTCTTCAAACCGGGACGACTTCTGAATGTATGGGTATACCTGTATATGAAATCTCCGTCAGATGCAGTCAGGACAGTATCCAGCCTGATTCCTTCAGTAAGTATAGGATCCTTCACATACCTCTGATACATCTGGTCCGCTCTGGACTTGCGTCTTTCGTTGAAATAGACCTTCATATCTCTGGTATAATGTTTCAGGGCCTCAGCCTGTGTCACACCGAAAACATTTGCAGCCACAGGATCCGAAACCAGAGACGAATCATTCTTCATCGCATAAGTCTGAGGGAAGTTTCTCTGCAGGAATATCTCCAGCTGTCCCATATTCACAAGGTCTGCAGTATCCGTGATTATGGAAGACAGGAAGTCATGATACCTCTGATATCCTCGCAACTGTTCCTGTCTGTAACCTTCTCCGGTAATATAGACCGGCTCAAGGGCCAGCGTATCATCCTGGATCCTCATTGCAGGATAGAGTTTGAGCTGCCATGAAGAAGATGCCATTTCGGCCGGAACAACAACATCGAAACCTATCGTTACGTTTCCTGAACGCTCCGGAACATTCCTGAACCTTGCGACGACACGAGATGCTGTTATAACGTCGGTCGCAACCATTTCTCCGGTCTCACTATCCCTGATTGCATTCATGATTACAGGCTCCCCTGCAAGATTGTTCCTGATGCTGTCAATCTTGATTTCCTTGTCTGCTGCATCATCGAGAGGCTCCTCATCAGGCACGGAAATATCCATCCTGACTTCACCCGATGCTATCCTCTGCATTGTCCTCACAGAAGAGCATGACAATGCCAGGAACATCATAAGGACAAAATATGTAATCTTCTCAGAACACATAGGCTATAGAAACCATTATATCGTCCGGCAGAAGAAACATCCTGTCGCCGGAGTCCACGACATGTCCGCACACAGGGCAATCATACTGCCTGAATCTATCCATTCCTGCCCATAGACCTATCCCTAGCTCGATATTCAAGTGGGAAGAGAGCATATGCGTATACCCGGCATAGAGACCGCCTCCGATCCTGTCCCCTTCCTCTGTCTTTCTGGATACTATGCCTCCCTGGTTGTATTCCTGATATCTTAACTTTCCTGCAAACCACCAGCCGGACCAGATATGCCAAGGCCAAAGTCTTGCTCCTATCGAATATGACTGCTGACGACTCTGGAACTGCCTTTCAATGTCACCTTTACGAAATGTGAACGGATTGTAACGCACCCCGGCAACAATGCTCCAGCGACGTGATGCGGCATAAGAGGCGTCCACATTCATTGTTCCCAGACGGGCATAGCCCAAAAGGTCCGTGGACAGACTGAAATCTTGAGCCTGGGCCAGCTGGCATGACAGAATCATACCGAGTATTGAAAATATGCTGCAAATAGTTTTCATCTTTACATGTATCTGTTGAAAATAAGTTCGACATAATCGGAGTATTCAGGGAAAGAGGCTGCCAGGGCTGTTTGCAAGGCATATTTGGAATTAACCTCGGCATCCATGACAGAAATTATCTCACAAGGTTCGAGTCCTTTCTGTTCTATATATCTGAGGATCTGCGGATAGAACCAGAATGAGGTTCCGAAAGCCGGAAAATCTCCTCCATACCTGTCCTGCCACATCTTCGACGAGAGGTAATAAGCCCACATTTCACTGACCTCACAATATCCTGCATTCTTGGCAGTCCCATCTCCATAGTCCATGACTCCGGAGGATATGAAGGACTCGAGTATATATAGGATATTATTGTTCCAGTACCCTGTACCTGCCTTGGTAAAGTGGCTTGCGTGGGCCAGTTCATGGCAGACCTCCGCATAGATGGAACTGAAATCGTTCTTCCTTTCCACTCCTATGGTAAGATCGGGCATAAAGATCTTTACAAGCGGGGCAAAGTCCCCGAGAAAACCCGATACTGCCTTCATATCCAGCACGGATCCATGATGCATCATAAGGGCGCAGCTGGCCTGCATCTTATGGAAAAGCCATATGCGGAGATTCTTCGGAGGAAGTGGAAGACCAAGATCATCCTTCGAGCAACGCTCATAGTAATCATAGGCGGCATTGTTCACAGCACATCTCTTGAAAAGCTTGGACTCTGAATCCTTTGTGACAGTCATATCAATGCCTTGCGGAGAGGCCTTTCCTAAGGTCGAAGCTGAGGCTGGCTCAAGAATCATATTGAAGCCTATCGAAAAATCCTTTACATTATCGAAGACCAGCCTGTAACGAAGTTCTGACGAGAATTTCTTATCCATACTGTAGTAGCCGGACTCATCAGTATATGCATGGGCAAACTTTACAAATGTATTGCATGAGACTCTGACTCCTTTGACTCCTACAGGTTTCCCTTCATCGGCTTCCTCATCGACAATGGTTATCCTGCCGGATGGACTGAGCTTGTCTGCCTTGGTTTCTGGCAAAAGCAATCTTGAATTCCCTGTCATCACGTATGCCTGGCGCTCTACTGCCTCCCAATCAATCCCGTCTTCAGCACGTGTACCAGATACATTTTCGGAAATATGACATTCATCAATGATTTCATATTCAATATCCGGAAATATGAAATCCTCCGGAACAACAGCATACTGCCATGTCAACATATCATCCGGCACCTCCGGGTCATGATACCAGTCACCTTCCACCAGAATCTCGTAATCCAAAGGATAGTCTGTAAGCTTCAGGCCCTTTTCCTTAAGAGAATCCAGCTGCTGCTCGTTTTCAGGCAAAAATCTGACATACAGGTCAGTCGTTTTCACCTGCACCCTGTCTGCTTTGGTCGGATAAAGGGAAGACAGGGCCTTTTCGATGTTTTCCGTCTTGTAAGGGTTCTCCATTCGGGAACCCAAGACAATCTTTTCATGGGAAAGATTCCTGCCATACTGAAAGTCCAGATTCTGGTCCGGTTCAATCCCGCTGCGGCTGCATGCCCCTGAGATAAGGGCAATGAGCAAAATTGTAATCTTACCTCTCATAATCATTCATTTAATTACAGAGGCAAAGTTCCAGAGAATTATCCGCATACCGAAAATGTATGCGGATAATTTTAAAAATCGCCCTCCCACGTACGTGAGAGGGCGATTTTACCCTAAAAATTTGTTTGATTTTTGCAAAAAATCAAACAAATTTTCTAGAAATATGAGACTGTCTTCTGCTCAACAG
>JAEIGA010015814.1_pt1 | contig 11485 bp, 12 predicted proteins | sample 9270691 | NCBI WGS metagenome assembly JAEIGA01 (sample SAMN17057246, study PRJNA624740) | gut metagenome | biome: biome; isolation source: fecal sample | host: Bos grunniens | place: China: Xizang | collected 2019
ACCAAGTTTCTCTTTTGCTTCTTAGTCTTCTTTGTCAAGATGTGACTGTGATAAGCGTGATGTCTCTTAATCTTACCCGTTCCGGTAAGAGCGAATCTTTTTTTAGCACCGGAATTAGTCTTTACTTTTGGCATTTTCTTTATTATTTATTAGGTTATTATTACAGCGGCCGCGTGAGATACCAAACACGGCGCGCATTTTATCTTGTTTTATCAGAAGTCCTCGCCCTCAACTCTAGGACCTTTGTATTCCTTTGGAGCCTTGGTCTTGGGTGCTGCTTTTTGCTTCACTGGAGCTTCATCCACTTCTTCAACAGATTTGTCTGCCTTCTTGCCTTGTGGAGCAGTTTTCTTTGGCGCGATGAAGATAATCATTCTTTTACCTTCGAGCACTGGCATTTGTTCTACCTTGCCATATTCTTCCAAATCGTTGGCAAATCTCAACAGGAGCACTTCACCTTGTTCTTTGAAGAGAATGCTGCGTCCTCTGAAGAAGACATAAGCTTTCACCTTATCACCTTCCGAGAGGAATTCCTTTGCGTGTTTCAGTTTGAAGTTGTAGTCGTGTTCGTCTGTTTGAGGACCGAAACGTATTTCCTTAACTTCCACCTTCACTTGCTTTGCCTTCAATTCCTTTTGTCGTTTCTTTTGTTGATAAAGGAATTTAGAGTAATCAATCAATCTACATACAGGAGGTTGAGCATTGGGTGAGATTTCCACCAAGTCGAGTCCTTGTTGTTCTGCCATTTGCAAAGCCTTTTGAATAGGCACTACCACAGCTTCAACATCGTCCCCTACGATACGTACTTCACGAGAGCGTATTTGCTCATTCACTCTGTACTGGAACTTCATTTTATCGTTCTTCATTCAGATAATCAGTTACCTTTTTTGTTATTTTGTTTGTAGATTTACTTTGAATTATCGAGATATTCACCTCGTTATTACTCATTGCGGGCGCAAAGTTAATACTTTTTTGTCATTTCAGCGACTTCTTCGTTGATTTTCTTTGCAAAATCTGCAATTTTCATGCTTCCTTGGTCACCTTCGCCTTGTTTTCTCACAGCTACAGTACCTTCGTTGGCTTCTTTTTCACCTACGACGAGCAAGTATGGGATATGCTTCATTTCGTTGTCACGGATCTTACGACCTATCTTTTCATTTCTATCATCAACGATAGCACGAACGTCTTCTGCTTCAAGAGCCAAGCGCACTTGTTCTGCATAGTCGTTGTACTTTTCTGAGATAGGCAGGATAGCTACTTGATCTGGCATCAACCACAATGGGAAGTGACCAGCAGTATGTTCGATAAGCACAGCTACGAAGCGTTCCATTGAACCAAATGGTGCACGGTGAATCATCACAGGGCGATGCTTTTGATTGTCTGTACCTGTATATTCCAATTGGAAACGTTCGGGCAAGTTATAGTCTACCTGAATTGTACCCAACTGCCAACGACGTCCCAAAGCATCCTTCACCATAAAGTCGAGTTTAGGACCATAGAACGCAGCTTCGCCATATTCTACTACAGCGGGGAGACCCTTTTCTTCACAAGCCTCAATAATAGCTCGTTCAGCCTTTTCCCAGTTTTCGTCAGAGCCGATATACTTATCGCGATTCACCTTGTCGCGAAGTGAAATTTGTGCTTCAAACTTTTCGAACTTCAAAGCGCGAAAGATGATCAGGATGATATCCATCACGCGCAAGAACTCTTCCTTCACTTGGTCAGGGCGACAGAAGATGTGTGCGTCGTCTTGAGTAAAACCGCGTACACGAGTCAAACCATGCAACTCACCACTTTGCTCGTAGCGATATACTGTACCAAATTCAGCCAAACGCAAAGGCAGATCCTTGTATGAACGGGGCTTCCAAGAATAGATAGCACAGTGGTGAGGACAGTTCATTGGCTTCAAGATATATTCTTCGCCTTCTTCTGGAGTGTGAATTGGCTGGAAGCTATCCTTACCATACTTTGCATAGTGACCTGAAGTCACGTACAAGTTCTTAGAACCAATATGAGGTGTCATCACTTGTTGGTAGCCAAAGCGCTTTTGAATAGTCTTCAAGAAGTCTTCCAAGCGCAAGCGCAAAGCTGTACCCTTAGGCAACCACATAGGCAAGCCCTTACCGATAAGGTCTGAGAACATAAAGAGTTCCATTTCCTTACCAATCTTTCTGTGGTCGCGACGCTTCGCCTCTTCGAGCATTTGGAGGTATTCGTCCAGGAGTTTCTTCTTGGGGAATGACACACCATAGACACGTGTCATCATGGGGCGAGAGTCATCACCACGCCAATATGCTGAAGATACAGACATCACCTTAACCGCCTTGATAGGAGCCGTAGAGACCAAGTGTGGACCACGACAAAGGTCTGTGTATGCACCTTGAGTATAAGTAGTAATTGTACCTTCTTCCAATTCTTCGATCAACTCGTTTTTGTAAGTTTGACCTCTGTCGCCGAAGAACTTCAAAGCATCCGCTTTAGAGATATCTTGACGTACCAAGCATTCCTTGCGGGCAACGAGTTCCATCATCTTCTTTTCGATCACGGGGAAGTCGCTATCCGAAATGCTCACACCTTGAGGTGGCATTACGTCATAGTAAAAACCATTTTCGATAGCAGGACCAATACCAAATTGAGTACCAGGCCAAAGTTCCTGCATAGCCTCAGCCATCAAGTGGGCAGAAGTGTGCCAGAATGCATGCTTACCTTCAGCATCATCCCATTTATAAAGTTGAATCGAAGCATCTTCGTTGATAGGACGATTCAATTCTACGATTTCACCGTTCACACCGCAAGCGATTACATCTTGTGCCAAACGGGTAGAAATACTTTCTGCAATTTGAAGTCCAGTAACTCCGTTTTCGTACTCACGAACAGAGCCATCAGGAAAAGTAATCTTAATCATCTTGGATTGTTTTTGTTTTTTAGTGGCGCAAAGTTAAGCATTTTTTTTATCAAAAGTGAGGAAACTTCAAAAAACTTATATTTACTCCCTCACCCTATATATATATTGTATACAACTAATGAGTTAAGACACTAATTAAACAGGCATATGATATTTTTAAAGGAATGCACAAAATATATCTCAATTTACAAATATTCGTCTATTTCTTCAGTAAAAACATATCACAAAAAAATAAGCCAAGACCTTTTTAAAATTTCGCGACGGGTAGTTTAAATTTCTCGGCGACTTTTTTAAAAAAGATCTTGGTTTATTTTCGACTTATATAATCACCCAGGATGGATGCCCTTTTATATAAATGAGCAGCACCTTGCGGCATGCCACAAGATTGCTGAACTACGCTAAACAGCCTTAATAATACCTCAGCACATCTGCATGCATTCTGATATGGCGAGATTTAAAAATTTTTCGATCACCCCATATTGCATCTGTAGCCCAATAAGCGAGTTCTGCAGTCAAAATGCCTACAGCCGCACCAACAAGGACATCGCTGATGTAATGACGATTATTGAGCACACGAAAGACGCCCGTAGCTGTAGCGAAAGTATAACCAGCAATGGGAGCCCAAATATAGCGATGACCATACTCGTGCGCCAATAGCGTAGCCCCCATAAATGCCGTAGCAGTATGACCCGACGGAAAACTTGGTCTATTATTTGCAGGAAGTCCCGTTTCGGGATCTATCGGTCGACGTCTGTCAAATCCATACTTCATACCATTGACAATCCCAGCCATCATAGCAGATGCCAAAACATCAGTAGCGAGCACTTGCCAGCGGTTCACAGAGGTACCTTTAACCCCAGCAAGCCCCATCCCGAGCTGAGTAGCCAGAGGCAGATACTGGATATAATCATCAATACGTACACGGAAACCTGGCAGAAGCGTATTTACCGATTGACGTACGTATTGATCTGTATGTATTAGTGAAAGGCCCAATATACCAACTGGAACAGCAACTGAAAAAGCATGGTGAGTGCGATTGAGATTGAAGTCGCGGCGCGAAATCTGAGCAAGAGCACTAGACTCGCTTTTTGCAATAGCAGACGAATCTGTATATATTACCAAGCTATCGGTCTGTGCCACAGTCCGAACTACTATCATACAGAAAAGTACAAATATGGCATACCTCATATTATTACTCGCAAAGATATCCTCGGGATGACAAAAATAATTAAGGGGAATCACCTAAACAGGTGTCCCCTCAACTTGAAAACTCAAATCAATGCTTGTGGTTGCAACAAGACTTTTCTGCCTTTTCAGCACATTCCACAGGCTGTGCTTCATACTTAAACTTTTTGAAATCTTTTTGCAACTTCTCTACTGTGGTCTTATCCGCGTCAAAAGTGATAGTTACAGTGCGAGTATTAAGATCTGTCTTGAAACTCTTCACTCCTTTCATAAACTTTACATTATCTTTCACCTTCTTCTCACAACCACTACATTCCATTTGTTCTACTTTGAACACAACAGTCACGATGTCGCGCGCAATAACTGCTCCTGTTGTCAGGAAGAATGCTAATAAAAGGATAATACTTTTCTTCATAACGATACGTTTTTTGATTATTGGTTTTTACTATTTTTTTTCTATTAATTTCTCGCGATATTAAATCTCAAGCCGGCATAAACTTTCCAGCCATGCACTGGACCCCATACCATCGTTGGGTCGAAAGAATCCGACCAGGGATCCTGAGCATTAATGATAGGATTTTTTTGCTTAAAGTTGGTCAGATTCTCACCTCCTATGTACACCGAACCGAAGCGGAAGTAGCGTGTAACTTGTGCAGAAAGTTGAGGAAAGCTCTTGAACTCTTTATCCCACGAATAGATGGCATTTCCATCAGCATCAGTATCCACAACATAAGCATCTGGCATACGTCCGCCGCCATTATATTGCAATGTAGCATCAAATTGCCACAACTCGAGTGGTGTCTTGTATGACGCTGTCAAGAGAGCTTTATAACGTGAATTGAGAGGTTTCTCGCGCAATTCACCATTGTAGGTACAACGCACATCGCTCAAACGATAAGCTGCTGTCAGTGTGAATCCGTCAAAAAAGGGATATGAAGCCTCGATTTGTGCTACATGTGAGTAGCTTTTTCCATTCAACTGACTTATAATTGCAGCATGAGGATCTGTATCAAGATCTACCACCGCTTGCTTCATGAAATCTGTGTAGTAATACTCCAATGTAACATTGAGCATACGATCTGCAATAGGCAACTTAAGTCCTGCACTTGCACCAAAGTTGACCGCTTCTTCGCGCAGAGGATCTTGTGGCATATCAATACGACGACTACCAGAGAGTAGATAGTTATTCTCATCTAAGACATGAGCAGTACGGTACCCCTTACCAGCAGAGACACGGAAATTCAGATATGAGTTGGGCGTATACTTCAAGTGTGCACGTGGTGTGACAAATGTACCAAAAATATCACTATAGTCAGCACGAATACCTGCCATTGCTACAAACTTATCACCCAATGTATAGGTATATTGTGCATAAAGGCCTGGGACCATCTCGCCATCCTTGCTATTCTGAAGAGATTGACCGGGCAAGCGTTCCAACTGTGTGGCGCGATTGAAGCCGTCGTAGTTGAAACTCAAACCAGTCGAAAGCGCATGAGAGTGAGTAAATTCATTTTCAAACATCAGCGATGCATAAGCATGAGTCTGCTCTACATCATATTGGCGGTAGCCGTATGCGGCATTCTGATTATGCCAAGAACCCGACAATATCAAAGCCAAATTTGTATTGTGCTCTTTGTCAAAGATTACTGCATTCTTGGCGAATGCTTCGTATCTGCGTGTATTGATATTAATATTGTATAGCGGATTAGTGCCACTCACTTTGTTTGCCAATTGTCCACTTTCACGCTTTTCATCTATCAACTTAATACCAGCTTGGAAGACATATTTGTCACCCATATATGCCCAGCGGTTCATAGCATTGATTTGCTCCACTTTAGGATAATCAGCAAATCCATCGTCATTGCTATCGTGCATCAGGAGTTCCTTTTCATAGTGACCAATGATAGTTGTACTCCACTTATCGCCAATCTTAAATGTAGCGTCTGTATTACCCTCCACCTTGCCATCAGAACTACCAAACAAATTGATTGACCACCAATCGGCATCACTTTTCTGAGGCTTCTTGTATTCTACATTTATCTGTCCTGTGATTGCCTCATAACCATTCTTGACAGAAGAAATTCCCTTGCTCACAGAGATACTTTCCATCCAAGGGCCAGGCACATATCCCAAACCATATGGAGAAGCAACTACACGGAAGTTTGGAATATTTTCAGTCAACATCTGGACATACGTGCCAGAGAGACCGAGCAAACGAATTTGCTTTGCTCCCGTAGCAGCATCAGAATAACTCACGTCGACCGCAGGATTTGTGACAAAAGCTTCACCAAGATTACAACATGCTGCGCGACAAAGCTCATCAGAAGTAATCATGTCTACATTTTGAATCGTATTGAAACTCTTAAATGTACCTGTATGCTTACCTGTCACAACTGCTTCGGCAATACTAGCATTATCATACAATGTAATTTCAACATCCTTACTCCCAGGTTTAACTTCGGTTGTATCATTTCCAAATCCCACACACGAGGTGATGATCTTTTGTTCACCATTCCATGCATTAAGGTAAAACTTTCCATCCTCATTGGTACTCACAGCCTTCTTTTCACCGATCCATCTTACTATCGCACCAGGGAGCACCTCACCCATATTACTTTTAACCACACCTGAAACTTGCGCCATCAGTAACGTTGGGAAAAACAAAAGACATAGAGATAATATACGTCTGTTTTGCATAAATTTTTAAAACTTAAATAATCAACAAAAAATACGTCTATCGCCGTATACAAATAGAAAAATAGGTATGCCCTTCTCTATAGAGACAGACACACAATCATACGAAAGAGCGACTTATTGCCACACCTTCCTCCTAAAACACACTAAATAATAAAGGTAGAAAAAAACTTCAGTCGCCCCACTTTATCGGGCGGCGAATGAGGTTGAGTACACCAATTTTTCCAATCACAAGTAATAACAACCAAAAGAGGAGTATGCAACGACAAAGTATAAGGCAACTTGAAACATATAGGTGCACCTACAATTTCTTGTGGAACATGCTGCATCAAATCTTTTTTCTCAATCGTCACCTTACAATGACAATGACTATGCATTGTAGATTCTTCGTGATCCACAGAGACATTATCATGATGACAATGACAAGCATGAACATCTGTTTTACTTATCAATTTTTCTCCAGCTTTTTGACAACACTCTGGCAACACCGCCACACCTACACTCATACAAATAATGAGCGCAGATAATGTCGTGAGTGATACAATATGTAGGAAAAACTGTTTCATTTCGCTGCAAAATTAATACTTTTTTCCTGTACTACAACAGCTTTATATTTTTTTAAGATTCCGTAATAATAGAATTTTTATTTGCCATTGCTATTGATATTCTGCTATTTGAAACAAAAAAACACGATTTTGTACAACAAAATGGCAAGTCTGATTTGCAAAACAGAACAGAAAATATATAAAAACTTATATTTTTAAAGATAAATGTATAATATATTGTCAATTAGCTATAACTTTGCACTGTGAAATAAAGATTATACATCTTATCCAAAACAAGCTAAAACACTAATTTAATTTTTAAGATATGTTACAAGAAATCGCAGGCGAAATCGCAGGTAAAATTTGGGTAGCTCTCAGCGAAAACGGTGAGCTCACAGGTAAAGAATTGAAAAAGGCTATCAAGGTAAAGAGCGAAAAGGAAATGTTCCTTGGCTTGGGTTGGTTGCTCCGTGAAGATAAGGTACAAACTGCTGAAGTAGAAAAGGACATCCTCGTTTCTTTGAAGTAATCTTTTCAAAAGAAATAAAATGCAGATAACCATCGCTAAAAAGCGGTGGTTATTTTTTGTCCACCCTGCTGTCCATCCCAACCTTGTCCACCACAACTTATATTATTTGTAGTACATAAAAAAATAAAGATGAATGTTTTTTGAACACTCATCTTCACTTAAGTGGGCAGGGACGGATTCGAACCGCCGAAGGCGCAAGCCAACAGATTTACAGTCTGCCCGTTTTAACCACTTACCTACCTACCCGTTGCACTTTCAAAGGTTACTTTGCTGTAATCCTTCTCAATTGCGATGCAAAAGTACAACTTATTTTTGAATCTGCCAAGCAAAATCTATCATTTTTATCGCAGTAATGGCAAATTCTTCACCTTTATCTCCTACCACGCCACCAGTACGGTCTTCTGCTTGTTGCATATTGTTCACAGTCAGGATTCCATTAACAACGGGAATTTGCCCTGTCGCATTGAGCGTTGCTAGACCTTGTGTAGCCCCATCGCATATATAGTCAAAGTGTGGTGTATCACCTCGCACTACGCATCCCAAGGCAATGATTGCATCAACGTATCCGGATTTAGCCAAGAGAGCGCTACCATACACCAATTCAAAACTCCCTGGGACATATTTCACCGTGATATTATTCTCCTTCATTCCGCATTCCTTCAGGGTTTTGACGGCGCTTGCTAGCAGTTTGTTGGTGATATTGTTATTCCATTCGCTGACAATGAACCCTACGCGCATATCTGATGCGTCGGGAACTTGACTAATATCTTCTGAAAATTTAAAGTATTGTGATGACATATATATATATTATAATAGGTACATTGAATAAAAAAGAATCCCTCCGCCACGAGGTAGAGGGACTCTGTATGTCGTGTCTAAATAGAATTACTTAGAAACTCGTGTGATATCTTGATCGATTTGTGAAGTCAAACCGTTAGGACCTACTTGTGTAGATACAAGAGTAGAACTTGGATATTCACTCTTAATTTGTTCGTAGAGCGCAAGTGCTTCTTCGTTCTTCTTTTCATTTTCCAACAAGAGACCTGCTTCGCGCAAGTATACGGGGCTCAACACAGGGTTGTTTGCTTCCTTTGCTGCCTTTTTGAATGTAGCAACAGCCTTGTCAAATTGACCGTCTGCTGCGTAGCAGTTTGCCAATGCTGCAACGTATTGTGGGGATACGCCCTTATCGCCTTGTGGCGAGAACTTTTCAAGGTACTTGATAGCTTCCTTATAGTTACCCATCTTGAAGTAGCAGAGGCCTGCTTCTGCGCAAGCGATATTACCAGCGCTAGTCATGCTTTCTTCTGAGATTTTGAGCAATCCAGGGTTTTTACCGTCGCCCTTAAGTGCCTTGTTGTACACTTCTGTCTTTACCTTTTTGTAGGCATCAACTTGTGCTTTCAATGAATCAGCTACACCTACTGCTGTTGAATCTGTAGCATTGATTACTTCTTGTTCTGCTGCTTGTACATCTTGGAGAAGCATTTGAAGTTGTTGATCCAATTCGGGCTTTTGCTTCAAAGTCTCAGCCATCATAGCTTGTGCCTTTTCCGCTTTAGGAGCGAGATAGAAGAACTTCACGCAAACAAAAAGACCTGCTACCAAGATCACGCCAAGTGTAGCATATGCAACAGTTTTGTTTACTTTTAATGAACCCAATTGCAAAGTTTTACCACCCTTTGTTGCCTCAGGTTGTACTTCGGGAGTGTTTTTTTCTTTTGTCATAATTGTATATTTTTTTATTTTTTGCTATGTAAAATTCTTGGCAAAATTACAATTTTCAATCTTAATAATGAAATATTACTCGTTTTTTTTTCGCTCTCATCTTTTTTATGTGCTCTAAATGTCATACTTTTCGGCAAATATCCTAATTTTGTGCTCCAAATTATCACCATATGTATCTGAAACATCTTTCTCTTTTAAATTACAAAAACATTGCACAGGCAGAATTGGATTTTGCTCAAAAGTTGAATTGCTTTGTGGGCGACAATGGTATGGGCAAGACAAATCTACTTGATGCCATATATTATATGTCGTTTTGCAAGAGTTCATTTGTCACATCAGATGCATACAATTTGAAGCATGGCGAACCCTTTTTCATGCTTCAGGGACAATACGTCATAGAGGGCGAACCCGAGAAAGTACTCTGTTCATACAAGACAGGGCAGCGCAAGCGCCTATCGGTAAACGACAAAGAATACAAACGTTTCTCTGACCACGTAGGCAGAATTCCGCTAGTGATGATTTCACCTTCTGATTCCCTATTAGTCAGTGGTGGCAGCGAGGAGCGTCGTCGCTTCATGGACGTAGTCATTTCACAATACGACATCAACTATCTGAATGCACTGATACGCTACGACAAGGCTCTGAAACAGCGCAACGCACTGCTCAAACAGGAGGAAGAGCCAGATACATCTGTGATGGATGTGCTCGAAGGTATGATGTCACAGGATGCCTCATTGATGTACGAGCGCCGCAAAACCTTCGTTGCAGAGTTTCTGCCAATATTCCAAGAACTTTACGCCAAACTAGGACGAAGCGAAACCGAGCAGGTAGATATCCAATACACCTCGCATGGTGCTCGCGGCAATTTCGAGGAAATATTCCGCACAGGTCGTCCCAAGGAGCGCATCGTGGGACACTCGCTCTATGGCACACATCGCGACGAATTGGATTTGTTGTTCAATGGCTTTTCGGTGAAGCACGAATGCTCTCAGGGACAGACCAAGACATTCTTCATCACTATGAAACTGGCACAATACCTTTTTCTCAAGGGCAAGGGGGCACAGCGCGTACCCATTTTGTTGCTAGATGATATCTTCGACAAACTAGATGCCACTCGCGTCAACAAAATCGTACAATACGTATCTGGAGCGGACTTTGGTCAAATTTTTATTACAGATACGCACCGCGAACATTTGGATAGCATCCTCTCGTCTACACAAAAGGAATACAAACTCTATACCGTCGTAGATGGAGTGGTACATGAAGAATAACACAGAATATCTATTCAGCGTAACCAACAATAATAAAGTATGAAAAGAAAAAAAGCTGAAGAATTAAGCGTTGTGCTTCAGAGGTTCTTGCGCGAGAGCGGACTCGAATCACCCCTCAACCAGCACCGTTTGGTGGAAATGTGGCCAGAAGTAGTGGGAGAGTTAGTCAGCAAAGCAACAGACCAAATTTTTATACAAAATCAGACCTTAGTAATACATCTCACCTCACCTATATTAAAGAACGAAATTGCCATGCGTTCCACTGCGTTAGTACATGAACTCAATCGTCGTGTGGGTGCTAATGTCATAATCGATATTAAACTTATATAATATATTATCATAGAGACGTCACAACGTGGCGTCATTTTTTGTATAATAAAATGAAAATTAAGGGCATTTTCAATGAAAAACCATTCAAAAAGCGTTCATACATTTTGTCACTTCAAGAGAAAGCCGTAATTTTGTGCCCTGTTACGAGATAACAAAATTTAATTCAAACCTATTTAAAACATTTAAAGCAAATGGCAACTAAGATCAGATTGCAACGTCACGGCCGTAAGGGCTATGCTTTTTACAGCATTGTGATTGCAGACGTAAGAGCACCACGCGATGGTAAGTTTACAGAAAA
>JAEIGA010015815.1_pt1 | contig 11485 bp, 7 predicted proteins | sample 9270691 | NCBI WGS metagenome assembly JAEIGA01 (sample SAMN17057246, study PRJNA624740) | gut metagenome | biome: biome; isolation source: fecal sample | host: Bos grunniens | place: China: Xizang | collected 2019
GTAGTTTCCATATTACTGCTCATCAGCGATAATGATTCTTTCAATTCTTCGAGGGACGGAAGTCAGGATCTCGTATGGAATCGTTCCGAGGATGTCGGCGAGCTCGGCAATACTTGGTTCTTCACCGAAAATCGTTACAGTGTCACCTACCTTGACATCAAGACCGGTGACATCCAGCATTGTCATATCCATACAGATATTGCCGATAGTCGGTACACGATGGCCATTGACCATGAAACTGCCCTTGCCACGGCTCAGATGACGGTCAAGTCCATCTGCATACCCCACAGGAATGGTTGCGATCACTGTTCCCTCCGGGGCAATCTTGCCGTGACGGCCATATCCGATAGTCCCGTCTTCTGGTCTGAGTGTCTTGATCTGGAGAACCTTGCATTTGAACGATGCTACAGTAGAGAGGTGATTGCCAGGCAATGCACTCACGCCATAGATGCCGATTCCAAGACGGACCATATCGAACTGATATTCCGGAAATCTCTCAATACCCGCAGAATTGAGTATATGATAAATAGGCTTATATCCTATAGCATCAGTAAGCCTGTCGGCGCTTTCTTTGAAAAGGCGAACCTGACCGAGGGTGAAATCATCGCAAGACGGATCATCAGCCGCCGCAAGATGAGAATACACGGACTTCACCTTGACACTGCTGCAAGAAGACAGGAATTCAAGGAGTTCGGGAAGTTCATCGCTCATAAATCCCAGCCTGTGCATCCCGGTGTCAATCTTTATATGGACCGGAAAATCTCTGATTCCCCTTTTTTCCAATACGCCGCACAATATCTTGAGCGAATACATATTCGGAATGCCTGGCTCAAGACCGTAGTTGACGATCTGCTCGAATGAATCCGTACCTGCAGTAAGTACCATTATAGGGGATTTTATTCCGGCCTGTCGGAGCTCAATTCCCTCTACGGGATAGGCTACTGCAAGATAGTCTGCTCCTGCCTGCTCCATGAGAGAGGCAAACTGGACAGCTCCATGTCCGTATGCATTGGCCTTTACCAGCACCAGAAGTCTGGTGGAAGCTTCGAGTCGGGATCTGAAATATCTGTAGTTTTCAAGGCAGCCGTTCAGATTGATCTCAAGCCTTGAAAATTCATTGCTGATGTACATTGCTGAATTTCGTCAATAATTGAGCAGCAAAATTACTAAATATTCTGACAAAATTGTCATTTTTGCAGAAGGCTTGTTTTTTGCACATATATGCCGCCGACATGGAAACCTCCGATTCAGACATTGGCAGGACAAAATGTCAGTACCTAGGAAAACAAACAATTAAACTTATAGCGTTATGAATATCTGGTTCATTATGATCGCCATCATGGTTCTGAGCTTCATCATCCAGCATATGCTGCAGAGCCGATTCAACAAGTATTCGAAAGTGGGCCTTCCCAACGGGATGTCAGGAGCTGAAGTAGCACAGAAAATGCTACGCGACCACGGAATATATGATGTGAAGGTCGTACCTGTAAACGGCATGCTCACAGACCACTTCAATCCTAAGACCAAGACAGTAGCCTTGAGTGAAGGTGTATATGCAAGCAGAAGCGTGGCTGCAGCTGCAGTAGCTGCTCACGAATGCGGACACGCAGTACAGCACGCCTACGGATATGCTCCTCTGAGAATGCGATCAGCCCTCGTTCCCGTGGTAAGCTTCGCATCCAATATCGTTCAATGGGTACTTCTTCTGGGAGTGATCATGATCAACAGCTTTCCGGGACTCCTGTGGTTCGGTATCATCCTTTTCGCGACCACTACCCTCTTCAGTTTCATCACCCTCCCTGTGGAGATCAATGCAAGCACCAGGGCCATCTCTTGGCTGACGCAGTCAGGGATCACCGACGGACAGACACGCCCGATGGCAATCGATGCTCTCAAATGGGCAGCATATACTTATGTAGTGGCAGCACTCGGATCGCTTGCAACCCTTCTTTACTATATCGGACTTGCACGCAGAGACTGATAATCATTTCGATAAAGCACTTGTTTTAAATAAGCCAGCGGTAGAGATATAGGTGACATGCCACCCCCGGCTAGGGGTCGTGAGCAACTCGGCAAACAGCCCAGTGGGCTTTTGCAGCGAACAGCCTGCGGCAGCAGGAATGTTCGGGAGGTGGGGGTCACCGGTATCCCTACCGCTGGCTTTAAAACAAGTGCTAAAAAACCTGATTATTTGATTTCAGTAATCTTTGACGGCTTCCTGACAGCCTTTCTTGCAGCCTTCTGCGCTGCCCTGCACTGCTCCGGAGTCATTCCCTCAGGACAGTAAGTATTGCCGACCGGATTCTTTCCAAGCACAGCCTGAAGCCAGGTACACGAAGCGACATATCTGCCGAAAGGCCTGCTCAGATGATGTCCGTCACGTGTCAGGTCATCTCCAAGAATAGATGTTCTGGCATTCTGGATGGCAGTTCCGGACGGTATGAGGATCTTGATATCCTTGATCTGCGGGATTACCTCCTCAACAGTTGCGACAATCGCATTGTACATTTTCATCTGATCATTGTCATACCTGTGATATTCCTTGTGTTTTGAATCCTTTGAATATGCCCATGTCTGATGAAACATAAACACAGCATCTTCCGGTACACGAGCTTTGACATATTCCACAAGTTCTGGCAGCTGCTGGTAGGTTTCCGGCTGTCCCGAATTCGGGCTTGACTGTTGAAACGCGACAAAATCCCAATCTTCGTCCGCAAGTCCTCGTTCCATCGTATAGCCATATTCGATAGTTCTTTTCCCATGAGCATCAATCTTACGGTACTCATAGTCGGTAATGTTTCCACGGAGATTCCTTACATGTCTTTCGATCGAACATCCGCCTTTATAGATATTGCCGATTACGATTGTCAGGCCCTCGGTTTTTGCCAACCCGTGCAGATGATCCTCGATAGCATCATCAGAGAAACTGTTACCGATAGCCAGAATCTTGATAGTATCATTCTGGGCCAGACAGAATATAGAGGAAACGAAGACTGCTGCCAGCAGCGATAATATCTTTTTCATAGTCTTACTTCTTATTTGACGACAAGTACATATCCGCCATAGGGACGAGTACCATAATATCAAAGAATGCCAGCATTGCCACAGCTCCGAACGCACCGATTGTAAGAGCCATCGCCAATGCATAGAGGAATGAAAGTGCGTGAAGAAGGATCAATGCGATCGCAGCAAGCAGCCATACCTTAAGCGAAGTAAGACGATAAAGAATCAATGCCGCGGTTCCGAATGCCAAAGGTATGAAGAACATAAGGTTCTCTCCGAGAGTGAACAGAAGAACAGCACTGAGAATGAACATAAGAGCCAAGGTGCCGTAAACCTTGTTGGCTGCATATTTCGCAACGGCATTGGATGCAGCGCTTGCTCTCATTGACCCCGAGGTTTTGCGGACAGCCGCTGCCCTTCCGCGAAGATACACAAGTACACAGACCGCAGCCATCAATACAACCGAGACAATCATCGCAATATTGTCAAATGTAACGCCGTATATGACTCCGAAGAGTTTGAACTTCGCTCCGCAGATAACAGCACTGAGATAAGCGACCAATTCGCCCAGGACGAGCATTCCTACTCCTAAGCCAAGAACCATAAGAGAAGACTTGAAGACCTTTGAAGCATTGAGTCTTCCGCGTACTCCCTCAAAAGCAAAAGCAATAAGGAAGAGGACAAAGACAATGACATTCACCACCTTATACATTCCCTTGCTGAAATTGAAGAGTCCCAGTACTGGAATCGTGAAGTTTACCGTATCATTTTCAGCCTTGAAATAATCCCTGTCAGCATAAACTTCGTTTGTAAGATATTCCTTGGTTACCGGAACGATCTGAGCGCCATAATGCTGGATGGATTTCTCGCTGATGTTGCTGAAATTGTCAAGGTCCGTATGATAATGATTGACATCAACAATTGTAGAGAAGTTCATTCCCGGAAGCTCATCCTTCACTATGGTGAAATCAGTGAAGTTCGGCATGAAGTTGTACACCACTGTGGTTAGGGAATATGTGAACGGATATTTTGCTGCCTCAGCATAAAGATCCATTACCTTCTCATTTCCAGGGCATGTCTCGAAGAGAAGGGCTGGTCCCCAAGGGCCGCGGGCCTCTATATTGATCATAAAGCCGACATTGTCAAAGATCTCCCTGTCATTTGCCCATGCAGCCTTCATTCCCATCATTCCGACCTCTTCAGCATCTGTGAAAAGGACCTTGATACCCTGTTTCCAATCCTTACGATATTTGAGAGCCTGACCGACTGTCTCGAGGATAGTGCTGACACCATATCCGTCATCAGCCGCACCGTAAGACCATACTGTATCCTTTGGCATTGGCTGTGAGTATCGTGAATCATAGTGAGCCACAAAAAGAAGATATGTCTGGTCCTGCGAAGGAGTCAGCGGAGAAAATTCCGCAAGTATATTGACTGCATCGAAAGTATATACAACGTGCTTGTTCTGAGGACCGACGAGAGAATCATATTTATAAAGGCTGATGGTATCAGCTCCGAGTCCTTCAAGTCTGCTGATCAGATATTCACGCACTTGCGCCCTTTCCTGAGGATGAGCTACCGAATGGTGCTCTCTGGACATGACTTCAATATCCTTTACAGCTCTTGCGGCTGAAAATCCCTCTGCCTCAGCAGATTCTGCACTTGGACGAGTCCACAGGCCATAAGCAAGAAGACCTGCGATAACGACTGTGACCGCAAGGATCAATGGTCTGAATTTATTCATTTCTTTAGGTTTTAGTATTATACAAACTGCAAATATAGAGAGTTTTCATAGAAAATCCCTATAATTATACCCATACACCCCTCCTTTAGTATCTCAATCCAAGAGAAAAGGAGGGGCTGAAAGGAAAGCCAGGCAATCAATACACCGCAAATTCATATATCCTGACCTTGATTCCGTCGTTCTGATCAGCCTTGGTGACATCCAGTCTGACATATCTGGCCTGCACAGGTTCCTTCAGACGACGATCGGTCTGATATTCATCATTTTCATAAACAGTATCTACCGTCTTCCACGGCTCAGTTTGACTGCTTCTGACCTGAAGACTGTATTCCTTTGTTATATAGCTCTGCGATTCCACTCCGGCGTGCAGTACCGACCAGCCTTTGATTTCCGAGACCTCCTGCAGGTCTATCTCAATATATTTAGGCATTGTTTCGGATACATCACACCACTTGGTATCGATGTCATCATCGACAGCGAATTCAGCCACTTCACGGCGATTGATTTCACCAGATCTGGCGACAACAGGCTTCCCTGCGCACAAATTCCGGTAAGAACCTTCAATAACAGGCTCAGAAGATGCAGGTATACCTATACGGAAAAGATCCGAGCAAGGTACTGCCACATTATTCACATCGAGCACTGCCGTAGCAGCAAAAACAACCACCTGACTGTTATCCGGAAGCGTAAACGAATCCGCCCCAGCCGGTATATCCAATGGTATGCAGAACATATAGGAATAATCGTAAGGCAGATCACGATTGCCGGTCATGCTATGCCTATGAGTTCCCACATACGCAACATCCGCAGCCTTGAGGAATTCTTCGGTATGTCCGGTATGCCCCCATTGTCCTATGAAGCCGGCATAATATGGGACAGTGACTTCCTGCGCCTTCCCACCTACTGCGAAAGTGCATCTGGTGTCGTTACGCATTGCCGAGGCAAGCAGATATAGCTTGTTATAGTTTCCTTTCGGCAGCGCGATCTTATTTCCCTTACATTTAAGAGCATTTGCGACAGTCGGATCACCCAGATTGAAGTCTATACCCTTGAAAGACAAAGTTTCAGGAATAAGTTCTGCAGCATATGAATTACCTGCTCCATCGAAATTGACCTCGATCCGGAATGGATTGTATGAAGCCGTCTTTTTGTCAAATGGAAGGTCAACAGGGGCAGAGACCATGGTTCCCGGAGATTGCGGCTTTGCAAGACGGACAAGATAAGTCTTCATGCCATACGGCCCGATCTCGAAATCAAGGGTATTGCCGGATACCGAAGCAGGTCCTATCTCCTGTTCATTTCCATTCAGTTCTTTAGCCTCAAGTATATCAGCAGCAAACCTGATTCCCGCATTCTGTGACGAAAGGCCGGAAGTCTCATAGAAACGCACCACATAAGCGTCAGAATCCTCAGCCTGCTTCAAGGCCCTGAGGGCTACATTTTCATTAAGCGGCTGCGCAAATGTAAAGCTGCGTCCGTACGTTCCTTTATGCTTGGTAGCGACAAAGGCCTGCAAAGGCTGGTTGAGTATCTCTGCCTTCTGCACGACATCGCCCTGACGGTAATCTCCCTGATGTCCTGTGATCGAATAAGTGAAGACGTGTCTTCCAAAATCCTGGCTGCTTTGATATGCATAATTTCCGTTTGTGGAAGGAGTATGGAGCAGGGTCAGACGGAGCGTATTGTCAGAGGGCTTGTCCCAACCATATTTGCTATCATTCATCACTGCCACTGCGTAGGAACCGTCCGCATCGGCAATCTCAGCCCATTGCTGAGCATATACTTCATAAGATGTCACGGTATTGTTTCCTCTGGAGATCGTACCCACTCCAAGGTCATACACAGCTTTTTCATTGAAAACCGAAAGCGGGAATTCAGCCTTCAGAAGAGCATCTGTGGACTGCCAGAAGACATCATTCACGATATCTATCCTATCATCATAGGTTCCATCTGTAAGGCTGACATACTGTCTGAAGACAGAGTCTCCCCACTTTCTTTCCACACAGACTGTAACACGCAGCGGTCCTTCTTCGACAACATTGATTCTCACATCTCCGCTTATAGCAACAGGCTCAGCATCAATAGTTTCCTTAAGAATTTCCCACGCAGGCCATTTGTATGATTTATTTTCAGTAAACAATGCCAGACGCACAGCCTTTCCCTGCTCGACGAGCTCGCGGTCATTTCTTTTGTCCCATATAGAACAGATATCTCCATTCGCATCAAAACCAAGCCTGTACACAGAGTTTTCCATACCCTTTTCCGAAACAGCCAAGGCTGAGGATGCGGAAACCTTGACAGAACTTTTGCGGACATCATACACTGCATATCCTACAGGAGAGACAGAGGCCTTGAAAACAAGTTTTCTCACGCCATCTCTTACTGTCATCTGGCTAGGAACGCGTCTGCCGTCCGGCCCGTATACGACGGCATTTTCCGGCATAGCTTCATAGGAGATTTCGACAAGTCCCTCATTATCACTTCCTACCGGATTATAAACAATGACGGGGGTTCCCTTGACCTGAGTGTCAAGCAATCTCGAGAATGCTCCGACCGATGCAGTCATCACATTGGCAAAATGCTTCATCGAAATGAGCTCATCATTCCATGAAAACTCATAGGCTCTCGGAATACTTGTACCGGTGATATCATCGTGGAACTGATGCCATATGAATCGCTTCCAGGCATCAGTAAGAAACTCTTTAGGATATGATGAGGTTCCGGCCCAGTCTGCTATTACAGCGCTCCTTTCGGCAGCATCAGCCAGAAGTTCGTTGCGCCTGTTGAAAAGTTTCATCGCAGCCTGGGATGTATAACATCCTGTTGCATGAACATCCATAAGGAGTTCGCTTTTCCATACAGGCAGGTCAGGATGATCCTCGTAAGGGAGATAATCCTTGAACATCCTGTCCGTCTCTGCACTTATGATTCTTACAGGGCCGTCGGAAAGAACGCTTTTCTGCACTGTTCTCACTGACTGGATTGTAGGAGAACCTCCTGTATCGCCGACACCATAATAATGATACACGACATTGTCGGGATTTCGTTCACCCAAGTCCTGAAGGTAAGAGTTCCTGCTCAGATCCTCGTCCTTCCATTTTGTGGAATACTTGCGGGCATCAGCCGCTATCATTATACGTGAGCCGTCGACTCCTTCCCAGAAACCGATATCAAACGGAATCTTGCTGTCTCCGTAGAAAGGATTATTACGCCAGGACAGCTTCTGCGTAGAAAAGCCTATAAGTCCTGAATGCGCGGCAGCAGTCGGAAGGGTCCAGCCGAAGCCGAAACAATCAGGAAGGAATATATCCGTGCCCTGGACGCCGAATTCATCACGATAGAAATGCTGTCCGTAAAGAATATTACGAGTGAACGACTCTATTGAAGGGATATTAGGGTCATTGGCATCCCAGGTGCTGCCTGAGATATGCCAACGCCCCTGATCCACATACTTTCTGATCTGTTCCCAGTATTCCGGATAATACTCCTTCATCCAGGCATATTTGACCCCACCCTCGAAATTGAACAGATACTCAGGATACTTTTCCAGAAGGAATAGATTCCTTTCTATAGTTTTCGGTATGAATTCACTTATCGAGCGCTGCACATCCCAGTTCCATTGTGAGTCAAAATGTGCATTCGACACCATATATACCTTTGTCTGCTCTTGGGCATAAGATAGGAGCGACATCAGTGATGCAGCAGCCAGGAACAGTATGTTTTTCATAGTTCTAAAGTTTGTTATTCAGCCATCAGCTTCTTGTACTTGAATCGCTTAGGCTCTTCATTACCAAGACGACGCTTCTTGTTTTCCTCGTACTCCGAATATGTTCCTTCGAAGAAGTACACCTGAGAGTCACCCTCGAATGCGAGAATATGAGTAGCGATTCGATCGAGGAACCAACGGTCGTGCGAGATAACCACCGCACAGCCTGCAAAGTTCTCAAGACCCTCCTCAAGAGCACGGATAGTATTTACATCCACATCGTTGGTCGGCTCGTCGAGAAGAAGGACATTACCCTCGTCCTTGAGAGTCAGAGCCAGGTGGAGACGGTTTCTCTCACCACCTGAAAGTATGCCGCAAAGCTTTTCCTGATCAGCTCCCGAGAAATTGAAACGCGAAACATAAGCTCTGGCATTCACTTCCCTCTTTCCAAGTCTGACGAACTCGGAATTCTCCGCAATTGTCTCATATACTGTCTTTTCAGGATCAATGCTCTTATGCTGCTGATCCACATAAGCTATCTTGACTGTCTCTCCAAGGGTGATCTCTCCTGCATCAGGAGTATCAAGACCCATTATGAGACGGAAGAGAGTGGTCTTACCCGCACCGTTAGGACCGATCACGCCTACAATACCTGCAGGAGGAAGCACAAAGTTAAGGTTCTCGTACAGAAGCTTGTCACCATATCCCTTTGAAACATTCTTGAATTCAATGACCTTGTTTCCGAGTCTTGGTCCGTTAGGAATGAAGATTTCGAGATTAGCCTCCTTCTCACGTCCGTCATCAGCGGCAAGTTTCTCATATGCACCCAGACGGGCCTTTGACTTGGCATGGCGAGCCTTAGGAGCCATTCTTACCCACTCGAGCTCACGTTCCAGAGCCTTGCGGCGCTTGCTCTCCTGCTTCTCTTCCTGAGCGAGACGGGTGCTCTTCTGGTCAAGCCATGAAGAATAGTTGCCCTTCCAAGGAATACCCTCTCCTCTGTCAAGTTCAAGAATCCATCCAGCCACATTATCAAGGAAGTAACGGTCATGGGTAACAGCGATCACAGTACCCTTGTACTGCTGCAGATGCGCCTCGAGCCACTGGATACTCTCCGTGTCAAGGTGGTTGGTAGGCTCGTCAAGGAGAAGCACATCAGGCTGACGCAGCAAAAGACGGCAAAGCGCCACACGACGGCGCTCACCACCACTGAGGTTTGCCACCAATGCATCTGAAGGAGGACACTGAAGAGCATCCATAGCTCTCTCAAGCTTGGAATCAATCTCCCAACCTCCGCAATTCTCAATCTTCTCTGTAAGCTCACCCTGTCTCTCGATAAGAGCAGACATCTCCTCATCCGACATAGGCTCACAGAACTTGAGGTTAACCTCTTCATACTCCTTGAGGATGTCCATAACTTCCTGGACTCCCTCCTGAACCACTTCGATCACAGTCTTGTTCGGATCCATCTGAGGTTCCTGCTCGAGATATCCTACAGAATATCCCGGTGCCCATACGACTTCTCCCTGGTATCCTTTCTCGATACCGGCAATAATCTTCATCAATGTAGATTTTCCGGATCCGTTCAGACCCACGATGCCGATCTTTGCACCATAAAAGAATGAAAGATAGATGTCCTTGAGGATCACCCTATTGTTATGAGGAAGGATCTTACCTACCCCGTTCATTGAAAAAATAATCTTCTCGTCTGCCATAACTGACTATAATTTAATTTTTTGCAAAGATAACTCTCCGGCACCTAATCCACAACTTATTTTTTCATCCTGATTTTTCTGTTTCTCTCTTTCTTGCACCATTCCCCGGGAGTCTCTCCCATAAAAAGTCTGAATGCCATATTGTAGGAGACGTCCGAGTTGAATCCGCAGCCGCAGGCAAGCTCGTGTATCTTCAGATCGTTATTATTCCTAAACATTTCCATAGAATAAGTAACCCGATAATAATTCACGAACTGACAGAAATTCCTCCCCGTAAACTGGCTGATAGCCCTTGATATGTAGAGTTTATTCGAATACAGCACCTTCGACAGGTCGTTTATTGTAAGTTCGTTATCAAGAAAAGGCTTCTGAGCCTCAAAATATGCCACCACCCGTTCATAGATATCCTGATAGATGTCATCTATGCCCATCGGATCCATGGCAGTCTCTACCTTGGTAACCTTCATCGATTCGACTATCCTGCGCTCCTGGGCTCTCCAGAACACAAACAGAACGTCATCAGCCTCCCTTACTGCCAGAGCTGCCAGCATCAGACAGGTCAGAAAAGGGAAAACCATAAGCCCTCCCCGCCACCCGACGGGACATAAAAGAAAGGCAGGAATGTAAATCATGACCAACAGAAGATGAAGCACGATATATACAGCCTCAACAGCCAGACTGACATTAGTCCAGACGGTACCCGTCTTGAGAGTCACCTTCACTTCGCGCAACCGGCGGATTATCCCGAAAAGGAAAAAACCTGCAGGAAAAAGAAGAAAGAGAATACATCCCGTCAGAACGACTGCTTCAGACGGGACAAATTCCAGCCCTGACACAGACGCTATATGAAACCCTGCAGGAACAATATAAAATGCTGCCAGAGCATAGAGCAGCGGACGCATCTTGTCACGGTCTGTAAATGACGATTGGATCATGAGCATCCCTGCCAATGCTGGTAAAAGTTCCAGCATCAGCAACCCATCTGACACCCGGCCTGTAAAACATCCTATGCCCATGGTAACCGCAACTGCCATCATAAGAACAAGCGAAGGCCACCTGTTCCGTTTTTCAGGAGCATCAGCAGCCCTGAACATCAGATAACCAGAAACTGCAAAGAGCAGAAAAGATATTGCAGATGCAATGAAAACTATCATAAACACGTCATTTAACAATCCGTTTGAGCAGGCAAAAATAAACAATGTCGCCATTCCGGAGCACTCCAGAACGGCGACACATGTCAGATTTTTCTTTTTTTTATGTGTTTTTAACTTTTTTTATGTTCAATTTCAGACCATTACTTCTTTGACTTGACTTTTA
>JAEIGA010015816.1_pt1 | contig 11484 bp, 9 predicted proteins | sample 9270691 | NCBI WGS metagenome assembly JAEIGA01 (sample SAMN17057246, study PRJNA624740) | gut metagenome | biome: biome; isolation source: fecal sample | host: Bos grunniens | place: China: Xizang | collected 2019
AAGCACTTTTGGTGGTTGCCCGAAACGGTTCTTGAAGCCAAGTTGTGGCGAGCACGCAGTTATTGCGCTCTTGAATGGATGTTTGAAACCGAAAATATCATTGTCAAAATAAAGGAGGAGGACTTGATGAACAATACGCATCGTGAGTTGTATCACAATGTGTATGCAAGTTATTATATTAAACTCAATGACTATGAAAAGGCGATACCACATTTGCAAAAATCAATAGATTATGCCGATGGTGCGCAAAAGATACGCCAACGATTCTTGTTAGGACAACTTTATTCACGAATAGGGAAGAATGAGGAGGCGTATGCTATGTTTAAGAAAGTAAATGGGGCATCGAGCGCAACCTATCGCACAAAATTTAATGCACGCATTAAACAGAGTGAAGTTTACTCAGGTAGTAAGATTGAACCTGAGGTGAAGTCGCTCAAGCGAATGACAATTTACGACCGCAATAAGGATTATCTTGACCAAATATATTATGCAATAGGCAATCTATATCTATCGCGAAAAGATACCATTAATGCTATTGAAAACTATGTACTTGCTAATGAGAAAAGTACTCGAAATGGTATAGATAAGGCTATAAACCAAGTTACGCTTGGAAATCTGTATTACATACGACACAATTATGATAAAGCGCAACCTTGCTATTCAGAGGCTGTGCCTCAATTGCCCGAAACATATCCTAATTATAAGCAGATAAAACGTCGTTCAGACGTGCTTGACGAACTTGCTGTATATTCTCAAAATGTTACATTGCAAGATTCGCTCTTGCGTCTATCAAAATTATCGCCCGAAGAATTAGAGAAGGTAATCGATAAAGTTATAGAAGACCTCAAAAAGAAAGAGAAAGAGGAGGCTGAGAATGCTCAACGCGAAGAGTATCTCGCTCAGCAACGAGCACAAGGTTCTAATCTACAAAACAATTCTGCTCCTAAAACATTTACTCTCAACACCGACGATTCGTGGTATTTCTATAATTCTGCAACAAAGAATGCCGGCAAAACCGAGTTCCAAAAGATATGGGGAAGCCGTAAACTTGAAGATGACTGGCGTCGTAGAAATAAAGCCTCATTTGATGCTTCAGAATTTGAAGCAAATGCCTCTGAAGAAGATGGTGGGGAGGCAAATGCTGATGCTCCTGAGGGTGGAGAAAAGGAACTCACCAAGGAAGATGAAGAAAAATTGAAGAGAGCCGAAGACCCTCATTATCCCGAATATTATCTCAAACAAATTCCTAAGACTGATGAGGAGCGAAATACTGCTCATGAAATCATTCAAGAGGGATTGTATAACATGGGACTTATCTTGAAGGATAAGATGGAGGACTTTGGAGCATCACGATCGGAATTTAATAGATTGTTATCGAATTACCCCGACAATATTTATCGCCTCGATGTATATTATAATATGTATATAATGAGTGTGCGTGAAAATGATGTGGCGCAAGCCAATAAGTATCGCGACCTTATTCTTGAGCATTTCCCCGAAAGTGGATATGGTATCGCAATGCGCGATCCTAACTATTTTGATAATCTCAAGATGATGAACACGCATCAAGAAACACTCTATGCGTCGGCCTATGAAGCATATCTTGATAATCGCAATGATGAGGTGCACGATGCATATAAATATATGTCAGAAAAATTCCCATTGAGTCGCATCATGCCTAAATTTATGTTCTTGCATGGGCTGTCGTTCTTGACCGAGGGGGATTCTGAACAATTTAATGCTACACTCAAAGAGTTGCTTGAAAAGTATCCCGACACTGATATTACGCCATTGGCATCATCATATCTCAAGCAGATGGCACAAGGTCGCAAAGTGGAAAGTGGTTCAACCAACTTGCGTGGGATGGTGTGGGAAACACGATTGAGTAAAGATTCGGTTGCAGGCGCTAATGCCGATAAACCAGCTGAGTTTACGCTCGATGAGAACGCTCCACAATTGCTTGTATTGCTATTCCCTAATGATAAGATTTCGGCAAATCAATTATTGTATGATGTGGCAATGCACAACTTCTCGGCATATACGGTGAGAGATTTTGACTTGGAATTGATGCACTTTGGCAACCTTGGATTGATACTCATTAAAGGTTGTAACAATGTTGAAGAGTTGAAGCAATATCGCCAAAAATTGAACGAAAGCACCGATATTAGTATCCCAGTGGGAGTGCGACAAGTAGAGATTAGTGTTAAAAACTTTGAGATATTAATCAATGAAGGTCGCTCGTTTGAAGAATACTTTGAGTTCATAGGTGAGGAGGATTATATAGCAACCGAAGAGGCTGTGTTGCCTCCCGAAGAATTTGGCGAAAGTGAAGGTATCCCCACTCCTGAACCTGTAATAGAAGAGTCGATTCCTGAAGAGTCAACCAAAGCAGATTCTGTCTCAGTAGAGCCTATAATTGTGGATTCAATCCCTGTTGAATTGGAAAAAGAGATTGCACCAGTAAAGCAGGATGTGCCACAAGAGCAAACTCAAAAGGTTGAAGAACCAAAGGTGGCGAAACAAGATGCGCCTCAAAAATCTCCTATAGTTGAGCCCCAAAAAGGGAAAACTGAAAAAGTAGAGAAAACAGAAAAAACTGAAAATAAAGAAAAGACTCCAGCGAGTCAAAAACAAGATAATCCACAAAAATCTCAACCAGTGGCATATCCTACTGGGTCGGAAGGCGATGATCCTCTATTTGATATGCCGTAATTATTAACCTCAACAATTTAAGCAATGAGTACTCACACTATACTTTGGGCCGACGATGAGATAGATCTTCTCAAGCCCCATATTATGTTTCTTAAAAATAAAGGGTATAATCTTATTACGGTCAACAACGGTCGTGATGCCCTTGAATTGGTTGAGTCACAGCACTTTGATTTGATTATTCTCGACGAGAATATGCCTGGGTTGACTGGTCTTGAAACATTGTCGAGGATTAAGCAAATTTCACCTCACATTCCTGTAATTATGATTACAAAGAGTGAGGAGGAGAATATTATGGACCAAGCTGTGGGTAATAAAATTGCCGACTATCTTATTAAACCAGTTAATCCTAATCAAATATTGCTTTCAATAAAGAAAAACCTACACAGCGAACAACTTGTGTCGGTGCAAGCAACATCTGATTATCGCCAAGAATTTAATAATATCACAACCCTCATTTCCAATGCTTCATCAATGGAGGATTGGTATGAACTTTATAGCAAATTGGTGTTCTGGGAATTGGAATTGGCATCGGCCGATACCAATATGGATGAACTACTTAATATGCAAAAGATTGAAGCCAATTCAACCTTCTACAAGTTTGTTAAGAAAAACTACGAGAAATGGATGGCAGGTGATTCGCGTCCTATGATGAGCCCCGAGGTGTTTAAGAACAAGGTATTCCCATTGCTCGATAAAGGGGAAAAGGTGTTCTTTATTCTTATCGACAATTTCCGTCTTGACCAATGGCGCACTGTGAAGCCATTATTGAGTGATTATTTTACATTTGACGAAGATGTATATTGCTCAATACTCCCTACAGCAACACAATATGCACGCAACGCAATCTTCTCGGGTTTGATGCCAGTGCAGATTGAGAAAATGTTCCCCGATTTGTGGGTTGACGAAGATGAAGAGGAGGGTAAAAACATCAATGAATCACCATTGATTGAAACGATGTTTAATCGCTATCGTCGTCAGTGTAAGTTCTCATATAATAAGATTAATGACTCAGCGGCAGGCGAACGTCTCATTCGCGAGTTTTCAAATCTTGAGAACAACGACCTCAATATCATTGTGCTCAACTTTATAGATATGCTTTCACATGCACGTACCGAATCGAAGATGATACGCGAACTTGCTGCCTCTAATGCTGCATATCGTTCGTTGACCGAGTCGTGGTTTCGACATTCATCGGCACTCGAATTGATGCGTAAAATCGCCGAAAAAGGGTATAAGATTGTACTTACTACCGACCACGGAACAATTCGTGTGGATAACCCTATAAAAGTTGTAGGCGATAGAAATACCAACACTAATTTGCGTTATAAACTTGGTAAAAATCTCAGTTATAACCCAAAACAGGTATATGAAATAAAACGCCCTGAGGCTTATGGATTGCCTTCTCCTAATGTGTCAACAGCGTATGTATTTGCTGGAAATCGAGATTTCTTTGCATATCCCAATAACTATAATTACTATGTGCAGTATTATACCGACACATTCCAACATGGTGGTATCTCACTTGAGGAGATGATTATTCCATTAATTACATTATCAGCAAAATAAAAAACTATATATGAAAACTATTCAAATAACATCTCTTGATAATATCGCTGAAGCAGCAAAAGAATTTATTGCGCAAATGGGCGATGAAACAGTGTATGCATTCAATGGCGAAATGGGTGCTGGTAAAACAACATTCATCAACGCGCTTTGCAAAGCACTTGGAGTGGAAGATGATACTACCAATTCCCCTTCATTCTCTATTATCAACGAATATCGTAGCGACACCACTGCTGAGTTGATTTATCACTTCGACCTCTATCGTCTTGAGTCGCTCGAAGAGGCATTTGATATAGGAGTAGAGGATTACTTTGATTCGGGAGCATTGTGTTTCCTTGAATGGCCCGAACGCATTGAGGATATTCTTCCCAACGATACAGTGAGAGTGAATATCATCGTTAATGATGACGACACTCGCACCATTACTATCGAATAATCACGATGTCAAAAGCAACGAATATAATACATCTCGAATCAGTAGGCTCTACCAACACATATCTCGCTGGTAGAGCTGTTGATTTACCCCATGCTACAGTAGTGTCAACCTATTGTCAAACGGCTGGTCGTGGACAACGTGGTAATTCATGGGAATCTGAACCTAATAAAAACCTCTCGTTTTCGGTGCTTTTGCGACCTCAAAACATTATTGCACGCCAACAATTTTATATCTCCGAGGCTGTGAGCGTGGCAATTGTAAAGACACTTAAAAGATATATCTCCAATCACCGAGTATCTATAAAATGGCCTAATGATATATATGTTGATGACCTGAAAATATGTGGCATTCTCATTGAAAACACTTTGTGTGGCATAAATATTTCACAATCAATAGTGGGTGTGGGGTTGAATGTAAATCAACGCGAATTCCTTTCTGATGCGCCAAATCCTATTTCAATAATAAATTACATTGATAGGGAGTTGTCTCTTGACGATTTGCTTGAGGAGGTGACCAAAGAAATGGTAGCAACGTTTAATCATTATGACTCAACGCAAGCATTTGATATGTTGCATGATGAATACTGCTCAATGTTGTGGCGTAATGATGGCTTTTATCCATACTCAACACCACAAGGAGAGCAATTTAACGCCCGCATTACAAATGTAGCCCCCGACGGCATCCTCACCCTCTGCGATGACCAAGGAAATTTTCGTTCCTTCGCCTTCAAAGAGGTAATGGCAATACTATAGATTAAAGGGTCAAGGTTATCGGTATTAGATATTATCGGATATCAGTATTATTACCTTAAATTATGTATATTCTTTCTCAATTCATTGGGGAAATGCTAATTCGTGTCAAAAAACGACCTATTCCCAACTTTTTACAAAATAAATCATTATATTTGTAAAATAGATTGGATAACTATGTCAACTTTTTGTCTCATAATAGGATTATTACTGATGGTGGGAGCGTTAGTATTGGCGTTTCGTCCCGTCATTCCATCGGTGTTATTTTGTTATGCGGCAATGTGGATATTAGATGCTGGTGACATTGTGGTAGTGAGTAGCGATAGCCTCATGTTTTGGGGCATGGCCACATTGATGGTGCTACTTATAAATATGGCACAGTCAGCAAATAGACGCATTGTAAGTGGCCAAGGATATGTCGCTATAGGGGCATTGGCTGGTGCTGTCGTGGGAATGTTGATGTCGCATGCTGGCATTATACTCGGTGCTGCTATTGGTGCATCAATGGGGCTTGTGGCATATTGTCGCACTCCTGAAGGGCGAGTTGTTCAATTTCCTTCGCGCGAATTTGTGAAACGATTGGCTTCAATGGGGTTGCCTATGATAGTAGCAATGAGCATCTTCGCCACGATATTAGAAAAATTACTAACAAACTATATACGATAACAACACATCGCTTAAAAGCATATACCTAAAATGAAAAGACTTTGGTTTATACTCACTATATTATTCACGGCTGTCAACATGCAATTGGTGGCACAGGTGCAAGATACGGTGTCGGTAAAAGATACTGTGGTTGCGCAAGTGGTGCAAAAGAAGGTGCCCGATCTTTCGCCCGATCTTGAAAAAATTCGTGATTTTGCCGATTCTCGCAAGTATAGTAAATTGATGAGAAGATATGAGAAAAACGACCCAACAATGAGTGTTAATGACTATCGTCAACTCTACTTTGGGTATGTGTTTCAACCTGAATATCAACCTTATCAAAAAAATGACTATTCACAATCAATATCAACGCTTTATTACAAAGAACATCTTTCGCGTGTGGAGTGTGATTCGATTATTAAATATGCCGAAATGTCGTTGAAAGATGACCCATTTGACTTGCAACAGATGAACTATCTCATCTATGCCTATAAGGAGAAGAAAAAGCATAACTTGGCACGCCATTGGCAAACTCGACTTAACAATGTGTTGCGTGCTATTCTTTCTACTGGCACTGGTGAAACACAAGAAACAGCATGGCATGTAATCAATATAGGTCATGAATATGCGTTGATTAACTTTATGAGTCCTCATTACGTTGTTGAGCGCCAAGAATTTATCGAGCCACACTATGACCATATTATATTGAAGCGGATATCAGAGCATCTTCCTGCGGGCTTCTATTTCAATATAAAATATATGCTCGACGATTTTGACCGTTCGGGCAATTAATTAACCGATATTTTAGAGGAATTATTGCGAATTATTGTTGCGGGCGTGGCGTGCGAGCATGCGATGACCGATGCGACAATACAGGCATTTGCGTGTTTCGCAGTAGTTGCGTCGCAATTGTATTAGTGCTTGCGATGCAAAAGCGTCTTTACACTCAATCCCTGCGCGAGTAAATAATTCTACAATAGAGTTGTGCTCTGCCTTAAGAGATTGAAGCATTTCAACAGCACGAGAGCAAGCATCTTCGTTGCCACATAATTTGCCGTAAGCGTATATTGTGGGAACAACAGCGTTTATTATGAGAGTATTAATAGAGTTGTCGCTGAGACCTCGAGTAGAGCCACTCTCTGAAGTGTTAAAGGAGTAACGGCTTGACCAATATCCCGACAATTCAACGTTGAATAGGTCTTTTACCTCGTCGATATTCTTTGCTGTCATCATTTTTGAAGCATAGGAGAATCCCCCTTCAATCATTGTTGCCAATATTGCGATGCGACGATGAGGGAAATTTTGTGGGCGCATTCGTGCCATTTTCCACCCGAGTGAGGTGGGTTGCTTTAATCCAAACTTTTGAGCGAAGAAAGAGTATTCGTTTTTTAGTGTTGCCACATAAGAGTCGTCGTTGGGCGCAGTGTCGAGCAATCCTGATTGACCAAATAACATAGCCTCAATGGATGTGAGTGAGTCGTTGTGTTTGGTCATTATTTTAAGTGGAGTTGCCATAGCCAATCGCTCAAAAGCGTCGCTGTTTATACCAAATCCAAGACTGCGAGCAAGCAACACATAGCACACCTCGTTCCAGTCACCAGCAAATGTGTGTAGTAGTTTTTCAATACGTTCTACCTTGTCAAAAAGACGTTCGTATCCGAGCGTAGAAATCATGTCGGTGATGTAGATTGGTGGAATGAGTGAAATCTCTTCGACGCATGGGAGTTCGCTAGTGGCGCTATTGACCAATCTATGATATTGCTCGCTAAATTGAGCCGAGCAGGGCATACATAGTTGAGGGATAACCTCACCATTGGAGCGACGCACAGGCATATCATCTTTCTCAACGACATGAAGTATTACATTGTCGTAAGCCTTGTCGATATCGTGGTGGTGACGAAACCAATCGCTTGCTCTTACGTGAATTTCAATGTTCCCCACCCACATTTCGCCATCAATTTTCACCTTTGCGTTGAAAAAATCGGGGCCAGCATCAGTGTTAAGACGTCCTGGGTCGATGACCTGCACTTTTCGACCATCAACCGTAAACATAGCCTGTGCCATCCACAACCTATGTTGCCACACATATTGCATTAGTTTTTCCAATTATAATGCTTGAAAGATGAAACGTTGTTGCAAACTTACGCATAAAAATGTGATATGCAAAAACTAATTAGTCTATTTTGATTGGTTATTGGTGCAAAAAGGAAAAAGATGATACATTTTTAGGATAATTGCTTTTGATTCTCTAAATTTGCGATAGAATTATTGACACAAAAGTAATGAGCGAAATAGTAGAAAATAACGAAAATAAGGAGCCAATAGCGAAACCTAAAGGTAATATTATGGGGATATTGGGGTTGGTAATTGGCATTCTCGCGTGGATAGTACTGTATCGTGTGCAACTTGGAGGTATATGCTTGGCTGTAGTGGGTTTAGTGCTATCAATAATAGGATTGCGTGGACGATTTCATAATATGGCTATGTGTGGTCTCCTTTTATCGGGAGTGTTGCTTTTGGTCGTAGGAATCATGAGTGTAGTATTTTACTATGTATTTAATTCGTTATAAAGAAGCGGTTTGTAGATATTTAGGTATAGTATAATAACTATCTGTAAAATATGTGTAAAAAGGGTTCTCAATCAAAATGAGAACTCTTTTTTTAGTCCGAAGGACTGGAAAGCGAAGCGTATGAATAACCGAGGGTTGAGCGAAGCGATACCCCCGGATTTGGGACAACCCACCTACACTCTACCCATGAGTCTGGGACTATATGAATTAGGCAGGACGGTAGTTTCGCGTCTATTCAGACGCATATCTTTAAGGATGCAACAACCGAGGGTATCGGGCTTTGCCCTCTACCCCCGGTTATTGCCTCGGTCAAGCCTCGGCGAGCTAAAGGTTCATATCGCTACGCTCTCGCGTGCTACGCACGCCTTTGTTATAGGATCTTTTTGTATAGGATAAAATATAAGCGAGTGAATAGTGGGATATCCTCATTCACTCGCTTTGTTATTATTTAATCAATTTGAAATTATGTTTTTTGAAACTCAGAGGGGGACATTCCTGTCAAATGCTTGAAATATTTACCAAACGATGATTGATTTGAGAAGTTGAGCTCATAGGCAATCTGTTGGATATTTTTACCCGAAAAACGAAGAAGATTCTTTGCTTCAAGAATAACACATTCATCAATCCATGCTGCAGCCGAGCGACCAGTGGCCTCTTTGATTATCAATGAAAGATATTTAGGCGATATAAAAAGTTTGTCGGCATAAAATTTTACCGAACGTTCTTGACGGAAATGAGCATGTGTGAGAGCAATAAATTCACGCACATAATTGCCTCTACGATTACGAGGTCGCTCATCTTCTTGAGGCTCTTGAATAGCACGGTTAGATGTAAACTGAAGAATTTGGTATAGTGATGAGGCGATGATGTTACGAGAAATACTCTTAATATATGTTTCGTTAGAATTTCTCACGGTATTTAGGTGAGTCAATTCCATATATCGTTGAAGCAATTCCGACTCTTCTGTTGTGAGATGCAAAATTGGGCTTTGATTTCCCATGTTGTGTGAAGCAATTTGCCCCGAGCTAGTTATGACATTGATGTCAATGTTAATGCTTTTTAGAAATTGTGGCGATAGGAATAAAAAGTATGCTTCAAAGTTTGTGAGGTCACAAGGCTTTGACGATATTATTTTGTGAGGCCCAAGACATAACAAAGAATCCTTTTCGAGCGTGATTTTTTCAAGATTTATTTCAACTTCCAATGCACCTTTTAGGCATAGCACAAATACCACCCCGTCAAATCTTACGGGTGAGGTGAAATATTCAAGAGGCTTTTGCCCAGGAATGAAATGAGCAAACATATAGTCTTCTCCAAATATGCTATAGTCAAAAGAGAATCGTTTGATTCCACTAAGTTGAGTAATGCGTAATGATTGTTCCATTTTTAAGTTTAATAGGTTTATGTGGCAAAAGTAACCAAAAATAACCAAAATATAGTCTTAAATAATGTAAATGAGGAAAAATATGCCAACATCTTTGTAAAAAATGCCAGTATGGTTGCTGGATAAAGGTAAATGTTATATGAAATAGATGATTTGCACCATAAAATGAAATGAATAAATGTTGAATTGGGTGGTCACTTTATGCCGATATTGGCATGAATAGTGGATAAAATTTGCTAACTTTGCACATTTAATGATTGTCAAGTAGAAATGAGTACGTTAGACATAATATTAATCGTGGTTGTAGTCGTAGCGGCTATGTATGGATACTACAAAGGATTTGTGCGACAAATAGGTGCTTTGGCAGGTATTATTGCTGGCATTATTTGTTGTCGTGTCTTTGGAGCCGACGTTACTGCGTTTCTTAACGACTTTTTCCTCGATGCTACATCAACAAAGGATTCTTCGCGCTTTTTGAACTCGGTAGTGGCACAAGTTGTTTTGTTTATGCTTGGTTACTTTGGCGCGCGTTGGGCTGCTACGTTGTTGTCTTCGTTGCTCAAGAAGGTGAAATTAAATACGCTCAACCGTGCTGCGGGTGCAGTGTTTGCTGTAGTGCAATGGTTAGTGGTGTTGAGTTTGGCTCTCAACTTATGGGTTGCGATATTTCCTTCATCGACAATTGTAACAGATTCAAGTAGTATTGTAGATGAGCGATTAATAAATCTTGCACCCGATATTTTGGGCTCTAATACAGCCAAAGAGTTTTTTGAAACAACTAAAAACTTGGCAAAATAGATATTGATTGTAAAAGTATGATTTTATCAAGATAATGAAAGAAATCAACGAAAATAAGAATATGGATAAAAAAGCAAATCCCGCTCGTGTTGAAACAAGTGATGATATTATCAACGACGTTACATCGAGTGAGTATAAATATGGATTTGTAACAAATATTGACACCGAAATCATTCCACAGGGTCTTAACGAAGATGTGGTGAGATTGATTTCGCAAAAGAAAGGTGAACCCGAATGGTTGCTTGAATTTCGTTTGAAAGCATTCCGTCATTGGCTCACTCTTGAGGTCCCTACTTGGGCGCATCTCGATATTCCTGAGATAGATTTTCAAGCAATAAGTTATTACGCGGCACCTAAAAAGAAGGAAGGTCCAAAGAGCCTTGATGAAGTTGACCCTGAATTGCTTGATACGTTTAATAAACTCGGAATTCCTCTTGAGGAGCAAAAAATACTTTCGGGTATGGCTGTTGATGCTGTGATGGACTCGGTGTCGGTTAAAACTACTCACAAAGAGAAACTTGCTGAATTGGGTATTATTTTCTGCTCATTCTCTGAGGCAGTGCGTGATTACCCCGATTTGGTAAAACGCTATCTGGGTTCGGTGGTGTCATATCGCGACAACTTTTA
>JAEIGA010015817.1_pt1 | contig 11484 bp, 7 predicted proteins | sample 9270691 | NCBI WGS metagenome assembly JAEIGA01 (sample SAMN17057246, study PRJNA624740) | gut metagenome | biome: biome; isolation source: fecal sample | host: Bos grunniens | place: China: Xizang | collected 2019
AATAATAGCTACGGCCAACCATAGTACCTCTGGATGAGGAATAAAAATCACACCTGTCGCGAGGGTATCCATGGATGTAGCAAAAGCCAAGGAGAGAAGTCCCCAAAGTGAAAAATCTGCCAAGTGTGTCTTGTCTTCATCATCGTGGAGGGAGTCGTAGATCATCTTGCCACCTATAAAACCTAACAACGCAAGGGTAATCCATGGCGCAAAACGCTCAAAGAAAGAAGCGAAGAAACTGCCTGTAAAATAACCTATTAGCGGCATACCCGCATGAAAAACACCAAACAACAATGCCATGAGCATTGGTTTGACATAACGAGGGACATAGCCATGAGGCGATGTTAATCCCTTGCAGACCGACACCGCAAAACAATCCATGGCTAAGCCAATGGCGAGGAGTATGATGGTTATTATTGACATTTAGTTGAATGTTGAATGTCAAAAGTTGAAAGTAAATGAAAACAGCTGAGCTGTATCCTATGACTCTCAACATTCGACATTAGACGTTAGACTACTGTTTAGTGTTTAGTGGACGCTTCGCTACTGTTTAGTGTTTAAAGTTTGGTGTATGATGTAGGGTGTTTGGTGTATGGGCGGAGGATACAGCTACGCTGGTTTCTTTTCCTATAAACTATAAACTATAAACTACTAACGTTTGGTGCGGTAGCGGGCAGCAACTTTGCCTTTGGCGATATTGGTGAGCTTGGTTTTTACAAACTGCTTACGAATAAGCGAAATACGATCAGTGAAGACATGTCCCTCCAAATGGTCATACTCGTGTTGGATGATACGTGCTGCAAAGCCATCATACGTCTCCGTATGCTCGGTAAAGTTCTCATCCATATAGCGAATGGTGATTGAAGCAGGACGAATCACATTCTCCGAAATACCAGGCAAAGAGAGGCATCCCTCTGCGAATGTACAAGTTTCTTCGCTTTCTTCGATAATCTCAGGATTGATGAAGACTTTTTTAAATCCTTCACACTCAGGATAATCCTCCGCCAGTTCGGTACCATCGACAATAAAAAGACGAATGGCTTTTCCAATCTGAGGAGCTGCTAGACCGCAGCCTTCAGCCACAGCCAATGTCTCCCACATGTCAGCGAGGAGTTGGTTGAGGTCAAGCGAATCAGGAGTGATGTCTTCTGTGGGCTTGCGCAACACAGGTTGACCGTATAAGTAAATAGGTAATATCATGTGTTTAGTGTTTGGTGTATGGTGTATGGTGTAGAGTGTATGGGGTATGGTGTAGAGTGTATGGTGTATGGGGTATGGGGTATGGTGTATGGGCGGAGGATACAGCTACGCTGGTTTCTTTTCCTATAAACTATACACTATAAACTATACACTATAAACCATAAACTATACACTATAAATTTTAAACTACTATCTAATGCTATCAAGATAACCTTCAAGAATAATGCAAGCGGCAAGTTTGTCGACCATAGCCTTATCTTGTCGTTGGCTTTTCTTCATTCCACCCGCAATCATCGCTTGATGAGCAATAACCGAAGTGAATCGTTCATCGTATTCCTTGAGCGGCATAGAAGGAAAAAGTTTGCGGAAGCGGTTGATAAAAGGTTGGATATACTGCATAGATTCGGAATCCTGACCATTCATTTGGTAAGGATGACCTATAACTACCTCATCCACAGTCTCTTTTGAGAAATAGTCCTTGAGCCACTCTTCTAGGGTATGAGTAGGTATAGTAATAAGCGGATTAGCCGTTATGCGGAGGGGATCCGTAACGGCTAATCCTGTTCGTTTGCGACCGAAGTCTATCGCAAGTATTCTGCCCATCAGTCAGCTAGCGCTTCAAATTTATCGTTCATTCCGAGACGATAGTAGAGTGAGCGGAGTGAACGTTTGTATTCATAGTTGTCAGACTCCAACTCGTACGCTTTTTCGCAATATGGCAATGCTTTTTTCAACTCTGCATCACTCTTTGCTTTCTCAATCTTATACTCTTTGTCAGACAAATAAGCGGCATCGTTGTTAATTTTGGTTGCATAGTCGCTATAAGCAACACCTAGTGCATGCCAGAACGCTGCATTTTTAGGTTCGATGTCAATAGCTTTCTTGTAGATTTCGAAAGACTCTTCATACTTTCCAAGAATAACCGAAATGACAGAAGCTTTGGTCAAGTAGTATTGAGCCACGTTAGGTTCGCGGTTGATTGCAAGATCAAGAAGTTGTAACGCATCATCAACCTTATTAGAGTTGATGTACACATTAATTAAGTTTTGTACAAACCAAGACTCTTCTGGGAATTTATTGATGCAGCATTGCAAATATTCAACAGCTTTTGTAGTGTCGTTTTGATCCATATAGATTTGATAGACATACATGTTTGAAGAGATTATTTCATTGCGATATGCATTCGCTGCTGCATGTTCAGAATTCATCAACTCAAACGCAGCTAGTGCCTCTGGATAACGCTTTGCTTCGTATGCAAAACGAGCCGCATAATACAAGTTTTGGTAGTAAATTGTATCTAGCACCATTTTTTCTGCTTCCTTAGGATTTTGCTTAAAGATTTCTGCTTGTGGAATACTTACATGCGCCATGTACATATCGTATGCAAGTGAAAAATCGTTGTTACCATAAGCTTCTTGACCCGCAAAAAGGAGAGCCATTGAATTGTAATATTCTACAAGTTTAGGAAGGATCAACTTTGCAGTACGAGTGTCATATTTAGGATTACCCTTCTTATCATAACCAATAGGAGTAAGAGTCATCTCATAAGCCTTATCCCAATAGTTGATTGATTCTACAACATCTGCACCCCATTTTGCATAATCTATTTGGCGACCCATTTGACGATTGAGGTTAGCAGCATCAAACTCTTTGTAGCCTACATATCCTGCTACATACCAAGTATTAGCAAGATCTTTGGTTTCATCATTTTGCAAAGCTTCCTTAATAGCAGCACGAGCACCAGCATAATCTGGAGTCTCTGAATCAGATAGATTACGCGCCTTGCTAACATTAGCTTTTTGCGCGAAGCAGCCTGCACTAGCTAGTACGAGAGCTGCAAGAAAAATTGACTTTTTCATATTAGTAAAGTTTTAAACGTTTCAAAGTTTCATGCGACGATGTCGCATGTTTCATTTTATTCTTCTGTAGTTATTGTCTCCTCATTGGTTACTTCATCTGTAGCAACTTCTTCTACCTCTTCTTTTGGTACAACGCAACCAAACATGAGTGTATCGTTACGCTTCTGAAGTTCAATGAGTTTCACACCTTGAGTTGCACGACCTAGTACACTGATAGAATTCATCGCCATACGAATAGCTGTACCAGACTTGGTAATCAACATAAGATCTTGCTCATCGTTCACAGCTTCTATACCGATAAGGTTACCAGTCTTGTCTGTGAGATTCATTGTCTTCACACCCTTACCACCGCGGTTGGTAATACGGTAGATTGGTTCACCATTCTCATCATCCAGCAATGTGCGTTTGCCATAACCCTTGTCAGAAATCACAAGCACAGTGTCCTTGCTACCTTCCTCTACACATATCATGCCAACTACACAATCCTTGCCATCTTCATCAAGCTTGATAGCACGAACACCCGTAGCTGTACGACCCATTGGACGTACGGTATCCTCTGGGAAGCGCACCACCTTACCATTGTAAGAAGCTACCAACATTTGGCTCTTGCCGTCGGTCAATGTCACACGAATTAAACGATCACCATCACGCAAACCAAGTGCAATAATACCATTAGCGCGTGGACGGCTATATGACTCGAGTGTAGTCTTCTTCATCAAACCATCCTTGGTAGCAAAAATCAAATAGTGGTTATCCACATAGTCTTGATCATTGAGGTTCTTCACATGGATAAATGCACAAACCTTATCACCCTTTTGGATGTTAATCATATTTTGAAGTGCACGACCCTTAGATTGGCGGTTGCCCTCTGGGATATCATACACCTTGATCCAATAGAGACGACCTTGCTCGGTGAAGAACATCATGGTAGAGTGCATATTTGCTTGGTGTACATACTCAATGAAGTCTTCGTCACGCGCAGCACTTGCCTTCGCTCCTACTCCACCACGACCTTGTTGACGGAACTCGGTCAATGGAGTACGTTTGATATAACCCAAGTGAGAGATAGTGATAACCATATCGTCGTCAGCATACATATCCTCTGGATTGAACTCTGTAGCCATCTTGATGATACGAGTGCGACGCTCGTCAGCATACTTCTCTTTGATCTCTACAAGCTCATTCTCAATCACCTCATAACGCTTGGTCTCGTTGTTGAGCAACTCGTTGAGATATTGGATGAGTTCTTGAAGTTTAGCATACTCTTGCTTCAACTCCTCAATACGCAAACCTGTCAACTGTGACAAGCGCATATCTACGATAGCTTTTGATTGCAAGTTATCCAAGCCAAAGCGTGCTTCCAAATTGCTTTGTGCTTCTGCTGGAGTGCGACTAGCACGAATGATACGAACGACCTCGTCAATATTATCTACTGCGATGATCAAGCCTTCCAAGATGTGTGCACGCTCTTCTGCCTTGCGCAAATCATATTTAGTGCGGCGAATCACCACATCCATACGGTGCTCGATGAAATTAGCCACCATATCGTGCAAATTCAGCAACATAGGACGACCCTTCACAAGTGCAATACTATTCACTGAGAAGCTAGATTGCAATGCGGTATATTTATAAAGCTTATTGAGCACCACTTGTGCATTTGCGTCTCGCTTGATCTCGATAATCACACGCACATCGCGTTTAGATTGGTCGCTGATACCAGAAATACCCTCGATTTTCTTATCATTAACAAGATCTGCGATATTCTTCACCAAATCAGATTTCACCACACCATATGGCAACTCGCCTATCACGATACGCTCGCGACCATTATCTTCGGTCTCAATTTCTGCTTTAGAGCGGATAATGATACGTCCACGACCTGTCTCGTAGGCGTCGCGCACGCCTTGGTAACCATAGATTGTACCACCTGTTGGGAAATCAGGCGCCTTGATATGCTCCATGAGCTCAGCTACAGTGATTGGCTCCACCTCAGGATTTTGAACACGCTCAACAGCGTTCTTTACATATGCTACACAGCCGTCAATTACTTCACCCAAGTTGTGTGTAGGCATATTGGTAGCCATACCCACAGCAATACCGCTAGCACCATTCACCAACAAGTTAGGGAAGCGACATGGCAACACTACTGGCTCCTTCAACGAGTCATCAAAGTTCAACTGCATATCCACAGTGTCCTTCTCGATATCGCGGAGCATCTCTTCTGCCAATTTGCTCAAGCGTGCCTCGGTATAACGCATAGCCGCAGCGCCGTCGCCGTCAATCGAACCAAAGTTACCTTGACCATCAACCAACACGCTGCGCATGTTCCATGGCTGCGCCATACGTACCAATGTTCCATAGATACTGCTATCGCCGTGTGGGTGATACTTACCCATTACCTCACCGACGATACGCGCGGATTTCTTAGTAGGTTTATCGCTGGTGTTTCCCAGCTCATTCATTCCGAAGAGCACACGGCGGTGAACAGGCTTGAAGCCATCACGCACATCAGGCAAAGCACGCGCCACAATGACACTCATCGAATAATCGATGTACGAGGTTCGCATTTCCTCGTCAATCTTCACAGGAATAATTCTGTCGTTGTCAATCATTTATTTTAGAGTTTTATTAGTTTTCTAGATAAACTAGTGGGACTAGATATACTAGCAGTACTAGCAGTGTTAATAACTCACGCGCCCTATGCGCGCACGAAACCACGGTGCAAAATTACATCTTTTTTTTGATACCACCAAATTTTCGCGTATTTTTTTGCATTTTTTCTTCCCGACACACCCCCACGCAACCACCTAAAGTGCCTTAAAACGCAAATAAATGGCATATACGGCGCTTTTATTATACCTTTTACACAACCGCGCATACGCACGCGAGATCCACCGTTTATTGACTCGATATCTACCCGATATCTTCTCAAAAAATCAATGAAAAATCAAATAAAAATCAGCACACTAGAAGCACCCAAACTCGGAAGGAGATAGATAAATCTATCCTTGTTATAAAATATTACACATTTTGCTTGCATATATCAAAAAAAATTACTACTTTTGCACGCTTAATTTGTACGCTTACAAAGCCATCCTTAAAACAACAGTTTTAATACAAGTGCTAATCATATGACAACCAATGTATTCACACCCGCAGAAGAGGCAATGCTAGACCAAGAGTTTCAAGCATTACTACATGACTACACTCAATCTCCGCATGGAAACCGTGTAGAGCTCATTACACGTGCTTACCAATTGGCAAAATCTGCGCACCATGGCGTTCGTCGTTTATCCGGAGAACCCTATATGATGCACCCTCTAGCTGTAGCACGCATCGTGGTTAATGAAATAGGTTTGGGTAGTACGAGTATTTGCGCAGCTCTTCTGCATGACGTAGTAGAAGATACAGACTATACTGTGGAAGATATAGAACGCATGTTTGACAAAAAGATAGCCACTATAGTAGAGGGTCTAACCAAGTTGTCGGGAGGAGTATTTGCTGACAAAGCCATGAAACAAGCAGAAAACGTGCGTAAGCTTATGTTAACAATGTCAGATGACATACGCGTGATGCTTGTTAAATTAGCCGACCGTCTACACAACATGCGTACATTGGCAGCTCAGCGTCCTGATAAACAACGCAAGATAGCAGCAGAAACGCAATACATATATGCTCCTATGGCGCATCGATTGGGCTTATTTCCAATCAAAACAGAATTAGAAGATTTGAGTTTCAAATACGAATACCCCGAATTGTATGCAGAAATTGAGGGAAAGCTAGCAAAAGTAAAAGAGGTACAAAAAGGCTACTTTGAAGAATTTGCAGCACCTATTCATCGTAAATTAACAATGATGGGTTATGACTACAAAATGTATTCGCGTACAAAATCGGTATATTCTATCTACAAGAAAATGACAAAAAAGGGAGTTCCCTTTGAACAAATATATGATTTGCTAGCGGCACGTATCGTGTTTGAACCACAAAGTTCTTTTTCTGAAAAAGATCAATGTTGGATGATCTACTCTGCCCTTACCGAGATTTATCGTCCCCACCCTGAACGAATTCGTGACTGGATTTCTATGCCTAAAGCCAACGGATACGAGGCGCTGCATGTAACTGTAATGAGCCAACATGGTCAATGGATAGAAGTGCAAATTCGTACCAAACGTATGCATGAATTAGCAGAACACGGTTTGGCTGCCCATTGGCGTTATAAGACAGGCGAAGGTAGCGGCGGTGGTTTGGATAAATGGCTAAAAGAAATCAAAGACGTTTTAGCCAACCCCGATCCTGATGCGATAGCCTTTTTGGATACTTTTACATTAAATCTCTTTGCGCACGAAGTGTTTGTGTTTACACCAAAAGGAGACATTCGCACACTAGCACAAGGCGCCACCGTATTAGATTTAGCCTATCAACTCCACTCCGAATTGGGTGAACATTGCATTGGAGCAAACGTAAACCGTATGGCAAGACCATTGAGTTACATTTTGCAAAGTGGTGACCAAGTAGAGATTCTGACATCTCAAAAACAACTCCCAGAACCCGAATGGCTGGAGATAGCTGTGACAGCCAAAGCAAAAGATAGCATCAAAAAATACTTCCGTAAATTAAGGGGAGAACAAGGATTAGTTGATAAAGAGAAAGAAACAAAAGCTAAAAAAGCTAAAATCAGCATCAGTGGTGAAGACTCATTTGGCGTACTGATGCGCATAATGAATATCATATGTGATCACAAAGCTAATATGCGTGATTTACATGTAACATCAACTGGAAAAATGTTCCATTGTGATGTAGAACTTGTCATCTTCAAACAAAAAGTAGTTAGTCAGATATGCATGAAATTACGAAAAATAGAATGCGTAACTGCTGTAGATGTTATAGCTTTGGAATAATACTTGTAAACAGATAACAAGAAACAACATAAATAGAAAAATATGAAACGAATACTTTTAATCGCTGCTATCTTCTGTAGTGTAGCAGCTGTGGCTCAACAAGCCGTATTGACCGTAAACAAAACAACTCATGATTTCGGAAAAATCAATGAGGCTGATGGTCGAGTAACAACTGTTTTTGAAGTTAAAAACGAAGGTATGGTACCATTGATCTTAAGCAACGTCCGTGCTAGTTGCGGCTGTACTACCCCAAAATGGACAAAAGAGCCAATCGCACCAGGTCAAACAGGACAAATTACTGTAACCTATAACCCTAATGGTCGTCCAGGACGCTTCCAAAAGACCGTTACCATCACAAGTAATGCTACAGAAGCAACCACTCGTCTCTACATCAAAGGTGAAGTGATTCCAAAGCCAGCAAAACCAGTAGATAAATACCCAGTGAAAATGGGTAACTTAAGCTTGCAAAAGAAGAGTGTAAACATGGGTAGCGTTACACATAGTGTGCCTAAAACAATAGAAATAGAATATGCCAACAATACAGATGCACAAGTAACTGTAGATTTGTTGTACAATACAGAAGAATTGCATTGGGTACCAAACGTAACACTTCGTACTGTAGCTCCAGGACAAACAGGTAAAATACAAATTACATTGCAAACCCAAGGTACACCAATATATGGTCCAATTGAAAGTACATTCTATGTAATGGTGGACAATAAACGTATGCAAAACAATGAATACGCCATCACTATTAAAGCAGATATCAAAGAAGACTTCTCCAAAATGACAGCTGCAGATATTCAACAAGCACCTATCGCACAAGTAAATCGTGAACTATCTGTTGGTACTATCAAACAAGGTAAAAAAGTAAGTTCTAAATTGTCTTTAACCAATGTAGGTGTTAATCCAATGTATGTACGTCGCATATATAGCAATGACCCTGCCGTACTTACAGCTATTCAACCAAAAACAGCTATCAAAGGTGGAAAGAAAGTAGATTTACGAGTAGATATCAATACCGCAGGTAAAGATGCATCTGAATACTCACGTGAACTAGTCATTATCACCAATGACCCTAAAAACCCTATTATTAAAGTAAAAGTTAATTGGGTAGTAGAATAACACCAACAACACATAATGAAACACCCCGAAAATAGCACAGAATATAAAGGTTTAACGGTTAATGCTGGTGTAGAAAATCTACCATCTGTTAATCCTTATGCTACCTTTAGACGCCGTAAGCAAGTATTATCCGCAGATGAATATGTGGAAGGAATTTTGCGTGGCGATATGCGATTGCTGAGTCAAGCTGTAACACTCATAGAGAGTAACCTACAGAGCGATCAAGCCATAGCGCAACAAGTTATCGAGAAATGCTTACCCCATGCGGGTAACGCAATTCGTTTAGGAATAACAGGCGTGCCAGGTGCTGGTAAGTCAACTTTTATAGAAGCTATAGGAACACGCCTGTGCCAAATGGGCAAAAAATTAGCAGTGTTAGCCATTGACCCATCATCCGAACGAAGTAAAGGAAGTATTTTAGGTGATAAGACCCGCATGAATCAGCTATCTGTGGAAAGCAATGCCTTTATACGTCCTAGTCCATCAGCAGGAAGTCTAGGCGGTGTAGCACGTAAGACTCGTGAAACAATTGTGCTTTGCGAAGCAGCTGGGTTTGATACGATCATAGTAGAAACTGTAGGTGTTGGACAATCAGAAACCGCAGCTCACTCAATGGTGGATTTCTTCTTACTTTTACAAGTGACTGGTACCGGTGACGAATTACAGGGAATCAAACGCGGAATCATGGAAATGGCCGATGGTATAGCTATCAATAAGTGCGATGGATCCAATATAGAAAAAGCAGAGGCAGCACGAGTAAGTTTTAAGAATGCTCTGTCATTATTCCCACCTACCGAATCAGGATGGAAACCATACGCAGTAACTTGCTCCGCAATAGAAGGAAATGGAATCCTAGATGTATGGGAGATGGTAGAACAATATATAGGGTTCGCGCGCGAGAGCGGTTATTTAGAGCATTTACGTACCCAACAGGCAAAATACTGGATGTACGAAACCATCAACCAAAATCTGCTAGATAACTTCTACAAGTCTGACATCATGGAAAAACTTATAGCAGATACTGAAGCACGTGTATTAAACAATGAATTAAGCAGTTTTACTGCTGCATATGACCTATTAAAATCATATGGCGAACTCAACAAAAAATAGTAAGAAAAAAAACACTCCTACCATCGTTAAAGTAGGAGCCAATGAAATCGGAAAACTTCCTCCACAAGCTCTTGAATTGGAAGAGTCAGTGTTGGGGGCATTAATGATCGAGAAAGAAGCATACGGAATGGTAGCAGACTTGCTCCGTCCCGAATCCTTCTATTCCGATAAACATCGCTACGTATTTGAAGCTATTCGCACTTTATCAAACAACGATAATCCTGTGGATTTGCTTTCTGTTGCCCAGCAATTAAAGACAATGGGGCTACTAGAAGAAGTAGGAGGCGTAGTGTTTTTGAGCGATTTGACACGTCGAGTAGCATCAGCAGCTCACTTACGTTATCATGCACAAATCGTCGCTCAAAAGGCAACTGCACGTGATTTAATTACAGTTGCTTGCCAAATAGAAGAAAAAGGTTACGACGAAACACAAGACGTAGATGAACTTATTCAAGAAGCTGAAGGTCGTATCTTTGAAATTTCTCAACGAGCACAAAAACGTGATGTAACAAAAATCGATCCAGTTATCAATGAAGCATTCGAACGAATGCGTAATGCTTCTAAAAATGAAGGTAACATTTCTGGTATACCAAGTGGTTTTACCGAATTGGATAAAATTACATCAGGTTGGCAAAAATCAGATTTGGTAATTATTGCTGCACGTCCAGCGATGGGTAAGACTGCGTTTGTATTGTCTATGGCCAAGAATATCGCGGTTGATTTTGGTATTCCTGTGGCAATCTTCTCGTTGGAGATGTCAAACGTGCAGTTGGTTAACCGTTTGATTATGAACGTTTGCGAAATCGAAGGTAGCAAAATTCGTAACGGACGTTTGACGACAGCCGAATGGAATAAACTAGAAAAACGTATCAATGAATTGCGTAACGCACCAATATACGTGGACGACACACCTGGATTGAGCGTTACTGAATTACGCAGTAAAGCACGTAAATTGGTAAATGACAAAGATAAAGGAGTTAAGATGATTATCATCGACTACTTGCAGTTGATGAATGCTAATGGATTTAATTTCGGTAGCCGTGAGCAAGAGGTGAGTATCATCTCGCGTACCCTGAAAGGATTGGCCAAAGAGTTGGATATACCTATCATCGCCTTGAGTCAGTTGAGCCGTGCCGTGGAGAAACGCGATTCTAGCAATAGCAATGTGGACGGCAAAAAACCATTGCTCTCTGACTTGCGTGAGTCTGGTGCTATCGAGCAAGATGCGGATATGGTATGTTTTATCCACCGTCCAGAGTATTACAAGTTATACGACGACGGCAATGGCAAAG
>JAEIGA010015818.1_pt1 | contig 11483 bp, 6 predicted proteins | sample 9270691 | NCBI WGS metagenome assembly JAEIGA01 (sample SAMN17057246, study PRJNA624740) | gut metagenome | biome: biome; isolation source: fecal sample | host: Bos grunniens | place: China: Xizang | collected 2019
ACCCCATAAAGCCCATTGCATTACTTTGAAATCTAACATTCCAGAGCGTGTTGCGAATTGTAGTAGAATGAATAGTAATATCAGCATTGTGGGAATAGCATACGCTGCTACAATACCGCCAGTTACAGCACGCTTTTGTTTTAGCACATGGCGCGAATATAGCACATTTGGCAGGAATGCCATTACAACAATTATGATTAGAACGGGGATGAAACGCATATTTCAGTTAGGAGTTAGAAGTTAGAAGTGAGGAGTTATTATGTAGGTGTTGTTTGTTGATATTTTATAACGCAAATATAGATAAAATATTGTAATTGGGGATGTTAAAAAATAATAAAAACGGCTACTTGATTAAATTATTGTAGCCGTTATTTTTTTTCTATTGTTTTATGAATTTTGTTGTTTTGCTACCACTTTTTATTATATAAATTCCAGAAGGTAAGTTGAAAGTTGAAAGTTGTAGAGACGCAATATATTGCGTCTGTACAAGAGTTGAGAATTGTAATTGTCCGTGGAGATTGTAAATGTTGATTTCTTCGCCTTCTTTGGCACCTTCGATGTAAAGGATGTCGCAACAAGGATTTGGATAAGTAAGGAGTGAGGAATTAGGGGTGAGGAGTGATTCGATGCTGGTTTCTTCTTTTATTGGGCGGATTGTGATTTGGTCGAGTCCGAAATAGAATGTAGTGTTCGAACCCCATTCGCCCACGTCGGTTGTTTCCATGGTGAAATAGATGCTTTTCACGGCTCCGAGTGATGTTAAATCCATACAATCCCAATCACGATTTACAAACCATTTGGTTGAATCTTCATCGCGATAGTCAGCCATGTAGTAAACCACTGTGCCACAATCTTCTCCCTCTGCATTAACTCCGTGTGCTGTAAGTGTACAATAATCGCCACGAGTAAATTTGCGAGCATACATAAATCCGTCAACAATACATTTTGTTGTGTATGGCGAGTTGCAGACATAGCATCCAATCGCTTCAATTTCATCGGCATGAGTGAATTCAATTTCGCAAATATGGCCTTGAATCGAATTTTCAGTGTATTCAGCATAGTAGCCAAGAATATATGGTGTGCCTTTGCCCGCAACGCCACCGCCTGCCATCACACCCCATTGGTGGTCAGGGTAAAAAGATTCGTGCGATAATAAAGTATCTTGACTACGTGAGATAGTGAACCCTTCCCATGATGTACCATCCCAACTATTGCCTGAACGGAGGTGCGAGAACGAGAATGTACCATTGCCAAATGATTGATATTCTGTGCTATCGTTGAGTGTTTTATTCCATACATCCGACTCGTTGAATTTAATATTTTGGTCTGCAATCATACCGTTTAGGTCGAATACAATCTTATCATTAACTTCGATTGTCTCATTGTGAAGAGCGCGAATAGCTGATATTTCGGTACTTGCTTCGCCTATTTGTCCGTGGTCAACAGCAATTGTGCCTGTATGTATGCGTATGAAGTCAATTGCTTCAATATCAACTTTATTATCCTCTGTATCAACAGCCCAATTTATATCGAAACTGCAACCTGCTTCGTCAGAATTAGGTTGATTGTCAGCATAACCCCATTCGAATGGAGCAAGGCGGAAGTATGAGCCATCGCCCTTTTCATCTATTGCATTGTCAGGCAAAAGTGTACCTCTGAATGTTAGACTATCAGCATCAATCCAAGTAGGGTAGTAAGGTTGTTTGTGAGTTATATTCTTTGTTAGCCAACCGCTATTGCCTTGACTATCAGACCAACGTATATACTCTTCGATAGCTTCTTCTGAAGCATCGTTTTCAGAAGTTGGACGATAGTAGGTTATTTCGTAGTTTTTTGTTGAGCGAGCATATTCGCTACCTGCGATTTCGTACCAGCGGTCGTCAGCAATACCATTTTGGTTGGCATCGCGACTTACCATCACAACACCCGGTTCGGCACTGGTTTCAAAGGCATTGCCGAGAATTATGAAGTCGTTGCCCTCTATGTTGGCAAGTGGAGTGTCGAATTTAACTATCATATAACCACCAAAAGCTCCAAGACTAATCATTGAGCCACGTTCGAGGTTTTGTTGAGCCTTTTGAAGAACATCGTCTTCCGATTCAATTATAGGCAATGTATTTACAAATTGTCCCGGAGCAGGGCAGTATTCAATTACTGATACTTTGTTTTCTGCAAAACAAAGGGTGCATAATAAAATGCAGAGTAGAGTTGATGTTAGATGTTTCATATTTTATATTTTTAGTAGTAGAGACGCAATATATTGCGTCTCTACACGAGTAGTGAGACTACAAGTGTCGCTTTTATTATTAAATTTACGATTAATTTATGATGATTTACGTTCATTAAAATTATGTTCTTATGTACTTCTGTCTTTCTATCATTTAATTATTATCGAATTTGGATTCAATCCGATTTCGTTGAGGCGAAATTTCAATTCTCCATTGCGGTTGAAGCAAAGCACATCGCCCCACAATACATAGTTGTATGCTTCCATGATATATAAATCTCCATTTTCGGGATTTATAGTCATGCCGAAGGGAGTTTCGAGTTCAGTTCCGTCGGTGATAAAATTGTCGTTCACTACTTGGTCAGTAAGGCAATCGAATACCTTAATCCATTGTTCTCCGCTCTTGTAATTGTAACTATACATATATGCTAAGTCGTTATGTATCACCATTTGCAGAGGATGTAAATCGGTGAATGTTTCGACTACGGTGTCTATTTCGCTATCGATTTTGTGTAGCATATAGTCCTCCTCATCATAGTCGCCACGAGTGATTACATACACATCGCCTTCGCTATCGGCTATTATCGAGCCAGGGTTTAGTCCTACTGCTATGCGGCGTATCTCTTTGAAACTCACTAAATCAATCACACTTACCGAATTGTCGTAAAATGGATTATCTAATCCGCCTGAGTTGCTGACATACAATTTGTTATTGCATATAACTAAGTTATCTGGATTGTTGCCACATCGAGTCCAGCCATCTATTTCTAATGAAGCAGTGTCGATGCGAGCCACCCAACCATCGAAACATGTCAAATATGCTTTGTCTTGATAAAAAGTTACATATCGAGGTTGTCGTGCAACGCCATTTTCGTTGAATAGAGGTATCTGTTTTATTGATTTACAACTGTTTGCATCTAATATTTCCAATTGGCTTGAGATATTCACTGGGATATAAATTTTTGCGCCATATTGTTTCATATCATTGCCCGTATCTCCAATTCCGCGTCCGTTTACGGTTGTGAAGTAGTCGTAGTCAATCTCTCCTGTCTGCAAGTTTACCTTTGCTAATGTGCTGTTATTCATATTGAATAACCCTTCGCTAAGCACTAATAACGAAGTCGTCTCGGTCGAGTCATTCCACATAGGCTCTCTCGGCACGTCATACATGTCGTTGCAACTAACAAAGAGTATAGATATAAATATTATAACGTAATTCTTCATTTTTTATGAATATAGTCATATTCCGAATGGTAATTATGAATTATGCATTATGAATTATGCATTGATTTAGAATTTCCAATATATAGTTCCACGCCAACTGCGACCAGGCATAGGGAAATAGCGCACAACGCAGTAATTCACGTTAGTCAGATTCAGACACTCTATATTTACTCCTATTTTGTGTTCGTTTTTTATATCAAATTCGTGACTTGCTGACAGACTATGGTCGAAATAACCTTCTACACGATTTTCTTTATAATTCTGATTTACAGCATATCGATGTCCGCTCCATACAAGCGAATAGTTCAATGAAAACCAAGGAGTTTTAATGCCTGCTTTGCCCGAACCGGATATTCGTGGGGTGTATGGAATTTGGTGACGATAGTCGCGGTCAGTGGGGTTAGTTACGTTCAGCGCACGATTGTAAGTGTATGTAGCACCGAGAGTTATGGTTAATTCTTCGCAAGGTGCAACTTCTAAGTCTCCCGTAAAATCTAATCCTGTAATTGATACACGTCCATAGTTGAGCATAGTCCATGTGTAGATATTTTTTGTTGGGTATGCCACTATTTTATTGCGTACATCGTTGTGATAAACATCGCATGCCACTGACATAAGCGGAACGTATTTAGTTATTGCGCGTTGATAGGTGATGCCGATATTGTATTGGTTTGTGGTTTCGGGCAGCAAATCGCGATTGCCCACTTTGCCATAGTATAGGTCGTTGAATGTAGGCAGACGGAATATGTTTTTATAGAATACTCGGATGCGAAAGTCTTCACTCTCAATAGGTTTGAATGCTACACTTGCGTATGGCGACGCCTTGAATCTTTGTTCTGCGGCATTGCCGTTTTTCACTTTATCTTCCACTGCAGTGAGTAATACGCTGGCTGTAGCAGTAACCCAGTTGTTTACATATTTACCAGCTATAGCGGTTAGCGAAAGGTAGCGTGTAGGAGTTGCAAAATCTACTAAATTAGCTGATAGCGTGTTGATTATTGCGTCTTGCGATAGGTTGAACGATAAGCACGACAAAGGGCGATAGAGTACAGCACCGCTCAAATAATACTCGTTTTGAGTGTATTTGCTTTCATCCTTACCCTCTGAGCCGAGATACATTGGGTCGAGATAGTGAGTGAATGAATAGTTGTATTTTGCATTAAGTTGTAATGCCACTATATTATCGAAATTTCGCTCATAATGCCCTTGAATGAAAGCTGAGCGGTCCCAAATGCGTTGACTGCTGAAATTCAGAGTATTGTAGAATATTGTAGCACCGGGCAATCCTCGTTCTGATTGATAGTAATAACCTTTTACATAGCCACTTTGCACTGAGTCAGAGCCATATAATGCCATTTCGGTACGCAAATTCTTAACATCTGTATTCTCTCGCATTTCAATTGAGGTACTATCGCCTTTGTATTCTCCCCCTATTATAGGGGGAGTACCCGCAGGGGGAGATAGTGTATTTCCATATTGCATCACATACGGGTATCGTCCGTGAGCCGACATCCATTCGCCACTTGCGGTTATTGAGAGATGTTTGTTCAATTTACCAGCAATATATAGGGTTGGATTTATTAGACCGAATGAACCTCCTTTTATTTGCACTTTGCCATTTACTGCGCTTTTCTTAAATCGAGGGGCCAAAGTTGTGATATTCAGCACAGCAGCCGAGGCGTATTGTCGTGCAGGTTGGAAAATTTGGTCGCTTTGTCCGTTTGAGAGCGACACCATATCTACATTGTCGAGCGAGAAACGGCTAATATCTATCTGTCCATTTTGGGCATCACTTACAGCAATCCCATCGTAACTCACAGCCGTATGGCTTGCTCCAAGACTACGCACCGATACCGTTTTCAATCCGCCTATACCGCCATAATCTTTCACCATCACGCCGCTAAAATGTTTTACAGCATCAGCCACCTGTATTGCATTTAATCCCTCAAGAGCCTCGCCTGTAAGTATTTGAAGTGGAGCAGTGGCGCGAGATTCTTTACCTTTGTGGTTGGTGGTAACAATGACTTCTTCGAGGTCGTGAGTTTTTGTACTATCTGACGCGTTCGACAAGTCTGACCAGTCCGCCACGTCCGATAAAATCTGCCCATAACACTCCATACCTACACCAAAAAGCATAAGTATCAACATAATACATACAAAGTGGGAAGAGTGTTTCATTAACGATTTATGTTAGTGCCTTTCCTCGAAGCACGGATTAAACATAAGCGGACAGTGGTAGGTCTTCTGACTTGTCTATTTTATAACACACCTTCCCAAATTAGAGTGGAGATGAACTCTCGCGCCTCAATTCAGTGGTTTTTGTGTTATAATTGAGTATAATCTTATTTATTGAGACGCAATATATTGCGTCTCTACTCAAATATAGACTTACAGCAGCGGGACTGTTCAGGACTTTCACCTGATTCCCTCTTAGTTGCCCAATAGGGCAAACCATTGCCTTAAAAATATGATGCAAAGTTATATAAAAAATGGCAATATACCAAAAAAAATAGATAAATTCTTGTGTATATAAGAATGAGTTGTATGTATGTCATTTTGGCTGATAAATATTTAATATTCAGTCAAAATGGCATTTTTGCTATTTTGCATGGTATTTGATGCTTTAATAGTAGATTTTATTGAGTTTTATAGAACCTATAAAGTTTATAGAATCTATATAACTTTCAATTTTCAACTTTCAACTCTAAACTGAATAACTATGACTACAAACAGAAATAATCAATCGGAAAATGCATATCAAGCTCTTAGTAGATATGCTATCAATCTCAATGAACGCGCTCGCAGTGGTAAACTTGACCCTGTGATTGGGCGTGATGATGAGATTCGTCGTGTGTTGCAAATTCTTTCGCGACGCACAAAAAACAACCCTATTCTTGTGGGTGAACCTGGTACAGGTAAAACTGCTATTGCCGAAGGTTTGGCTCACCGTATCGTGCGTGGTGATGTGCCTGAAAATCTTCGTTCTAAACAAATCTTTTCGCTCGATATGGGTGCCCTTATTGCAGGTGCTAAATATCAAGGTGAATTTGAAGAACGACTTAAAGCAGTTGTAAACGAAGTGATTAAAGCCGATGGTGAGATTATTCTCTTTATCGACGAAATCCATACCCTTGTGGGTGCAGGTAAATCGTCGGGTGCGATGGATGCGGCTAATATTTTGAAACCAGCATTGGCTCGTGGCGAATTGCGTGCTGTCGGAGCAACTACGCTTGATGAATTCCAAAAATATTTCGAGACCGATAAGGCTCTTGAGCGTCGTTTTCAGATGGTTATGGTCAATGAGCCAGATGAGGCAGCTACAATTTCGATATTGCGTGGTTTGAAAGAACGCTACGAAAATCACCACAAAGTGCGTATCAAAGATGATGCTATTATTGCGGCAGTAGAACTTTCGACTCGTTATATTACAGACCGATTCTTGCCAGATAAAGCCATTGACTTGATTGATGAGGCAGCGGCGAAATTGCGTCTTGAAGTTGATTCGGTGCCAGAAGAGTTGGATACTATAGAGCGTAATATCAAGCAATTGGAGATTGAACGCGCAGCTATTAAACGTGAAAATGATAAGGCAAAACTCGAACAACTCAATACGGAAATATCTTCACTCAAAGCTGAAAGTGAAAAAATGCGTGAGAAGTGGAGTAGCGAGAAGGAGCAAATCAATGCTATTCAACAAAATAAGATTGAAATTGAGCAATTGAAATATGAGGCAGAACGAGCTGAGCGTGAGGGTGATTATGGTCGTGTAGCTGAGATTCGTTATGGTAAAATCAAAGCGGCAGAACAAGCAATCGAAACGGCTAAAATTCGACTTGCCGAGCTTCAACAAGGTCATGCGATGATTAAGGAAGAGATTGATGCTGACGATATTGCCGATATTGTATCGCGTTGGACAGGTATCCCTGTGCGCAAGATGATGCAGAGCGAAAAAGACAAACTCCTTCATCTCGAAGATGAATTGCATAAACGCGTTATTGGTCAGGATGAGGCAATTGTGGCAGTGTCGGATGCTATTCGTCGTAGTCGTGCCGGATTGCAAGACCCAAAACGACCTATCGGTTCATTTATTTTTCTTGGAACAACAGGTGTGGGTAAAACCGAATTGGCTAAGGCATTGGCTGACTATTTGTTCGATGACGAAAATATGATGACTCGTATCGATATGTCGGAATATCAGGAGAAATTTGCTGCAACACGTCTTATTGGAGCTCCTCCTGGATATGTGGGTTATGACGAAGGAGGTCAACTTACAGAGGCTATTCGCCGTAAACCATATTCAGTGGTACTTTTTGATGAGATTGAAAAAGCTCACCCTGATGTATTTAATGTGTTGTTGCAAGTGCTTGACGATGGGCGACTTACGGATAATAAAGGTCGTGTGGTTAATTTCAAAAACACTATTATTATCATGACATCGAATCTCGGTTCGCAACTCATTCGTGAAAATTGCGAAAATCTTACAGATAAAAATCGTGAAGAGGTGTTGGAAAATACTAAAAATGAGGTATTTGAATTGCTTAAGCAGACTATTCGTCCAGAGTTTTTGAATCGTATTGACGAACTCATAATGTTCACTCCATTGCAAGAATCAGAAATTCGTGATATTGTAGAGTTGCAAATCAAACAAGTGCAAAAACTCCTTGAGCGTAACGGAGTGAAACTCGAGGTTACTCAGTCAGCAGTCGATTTGTTTGCTCGTGAAGGTTATGACCCACAATTTGGTGCTCGTCCAGTGAAGCGAGTGTTACAACGAATGTTGCTCAACGAACTCTCAAAACAAATCATAGCAGGAACAATCAATACCGATAAACCAATTCGTGTTGATGTTGCAGAAGATGAAATTGTTTTTGCAAATTAAAAAAATGGGTACAACCAAGTTGTACCCATTTTTAGTTTGCGATAATTTATGTTTATAAAAAAGATAATTTATGTTTACTCTTCATTTTCATCTTCATCATCGTTAATATCAAAAGCAGCTAATTGGCGATGAAATACCTCGTCGAGCGACATTAAGAAAGTTTCTGCACTAACGATGCCAGGAATAGAACTGATTTTGTTGAGTGTAATATCGAGTAAGTGGCGGTTGTCGCGGGCATATACTTTAACAAAAATTGCATATTTGCCTGTTGTGTAGTGGCATTCAACAATTTCAGGAATGTCACGAAGAGCATTTACGATTCCTTCCAATTTATTCAAGTCTTTTACGCAAATACCGATGTAAGCACAAGTTTGGAATCCTACTTTGTAAGTATTGATTACAAATTCAGAGCCTTTTACAACTCCTTCATTTGCTAATTTTTGTACACGTTGGTGAATTGCTGCGCCTGAAACATTGCATTCGCGTGCTACTTCCAAGAATGGAATACGTGCGTTTTGCGAAATAAGTTTCAGAATTTTTTTGTCTAAATTGTCAATTGTGTGTTTCATAAGTTTAAGATTAAGTGTATGGTATTGGTCTTTTAAGTAATAAAAAATAAGTTGATTTTATTTGCTTGACAAAGGTACAATAATTTTTTTTTATGTGCAATATAGTTTTGTAAATTTACAAAAATATTTTTTTTCTTGGCTATATCTATTTTTTTTTGTACATTTGCATGCTAATTCTCAATTCTTAATTTTTAACTCTCAATTTTTTCGCCAAAGGCTCAAAGACCTTCGGTACTCAATTCTCAACTCTCAATTCTCAATTATAATATTATGGGTGTAACAAAGCATATTAAAAAATTATTTAAATCTTCTAATGCAGTAAAAGATAAGATTCTTGTTACAGGAGGTTTAGGTTATATAGGTTCGCACACAGTTGTAGAACTTATAGAGGCAGGTTATGAAATTTGTATTGTAGATAACCTTTCGAACTCAAATATTGATGTACTCAAAGGTATTGAAAAAATTACAGGAGTAAAGCCTGTTTATGAAAATATCGATTGTACTGATTACGTGGCAATGAATAAATTCCTTGCTAAGAATGAAGGTATTCGTGCTGTTATTCATTTTGCAGCATCGAAAGCAGTAGGGGAGTCGGTAGAAAAACCATTGATGTACTATCGTAACAATGTGGTTTCGCTTATAAATATTCTTGAATTGATGCCAATACACAAGATTGAAGGTATTGTATTCTCTTCTTCTTGTACAGTTTATGGTCAACCAGAAGTGTTGCCAGTAACAGAATCGGCTCCACTTCAAAAAGCACTTTCGCCGTATGGAAATACAAAACAAATTTGTGAAGATATAGTTCGTGATACTGTAGCAGCAAATTCAGCAATTAAGAGTGTTCTTTTGCGTTATTTCAATCCAATTGGAGCGCATCCATCAGCATTGATTGGAGAATTGCCTAATGGCGTGCCAAATAATCTTCTTCCATTTGTTGCACAAACAGCAGCGGGTATTCGTAAAAAACTTAAAGTGTTTGGTAATGATTACAATACACCTGATGGTTCATGTATTCGCGATTATATCAATGTGGTAGATTTAGCTAAAGCACATATTGCAGCAATGCGTCGTATTTTGGGTGGTGAGGTTGAGTCGGTTGAGACATATAACGTGGGTACTGGTCGTGGACTTTCGGTGCTTGAGATATTGAATGCTTTTGAAACCGTGAATGATGTGAAAGTGCCACATGAAATCGTAGGTCGTCGTGCAGGTGATATAGAGCAAGTGTGGGCAGACCCATCGTATGCTAATAAGATGCTTAAATGGAAAGCAGAAGTATCGCTTGAAGATACAGTTCGCTCAATCTGGAAGTGGCAACTTCATCTTGCCGAACAAGAAGAAGATAAAGAAGCTTCGAAAGGTGGCAAGATGCTTGGTGGAAGTTAAGTTTTTGGGATTTCATACCTTGAAATTTGTAACATTTAAAAGATAAATACCTATAAAATACCCCTGAATTTTACGCTCAGGGGTATTTTTATGATAAAAAATTTTACGCTCAGCGGTATTTTAGTAGAGGGGGCTAGACGTATAGGAAAATCTACTTTGGTTGAGCAGTTTGCTAAGCAAGAATATGAGTCGTAAAAAGATGGGGCGGTGATGTGTCTTCCTGTTTATTTTACATCCTATTTGTATTTTATGTTCTACAACACGTTTTTTCGTAAAAGATGTAAAAAAATGAAAAAAAACGAATAAAAGAGTGTAATTTTAAGAGCAAAAAAAATTATATTTTAGTAAAATTTTGTTTGATAAACTATATAAATAATAGGTGTAACATTTGAAGTTATACCTATTATTTTATTGTGTATTAGATTGTTGTGTATTGCTTAGTGCTATGTAAAATAAAAAAATAAAAAAAACAAGATTTTTGTTTGTTTAATTGACAAAATATGTGTAATTTTGCGCATTATGTGTGTAATGTTGTATTATATACAGAAAGTTCGTATGCATTATTGAACAAAATATACATTATTTATAATTAACTATAATTTATTAAACCTTAAACAAGTAAGATTATGTTAAAAAAAATCTATGGCTTGACACTAATGCTTGTGATGTTGTTCATTTCGACAACAGCAATGGCACAAAGTGTGACTGTTGCAGGTAATGTAACAGATCAAACTGGTGAAGTTGTTATCGGTGCAAGTATTCTTGAAAAAGGTACAAGCAATGGTACAATCACCGACTTCGATGGTAATTTTTCCATCTCAGTTGACGCCAATGCTACTTTGGTAATCAGTTATGTAGGTTATCAAACACAAGAGGTAGCACTCAAAGGCAAAAAAGTTGTTAACGTAGTAATGAGTGAAGATGCTCAATTGTTGGATGAAGTTGTGGCTGTTGGTTATGGTTCTCAAAAGAAAAAAGAAGTAACAGGTTCGGTTTCAAGTGTGAAAGCTGAAGACTTTAATGCTGGTGTTAAAAGTAGTCCTGTAGGTTTGCTTCAAGGTAAAGTTGCAGGTTTGAATATCAGCCGTCAAGGTGGCGATCCAACTTCAACTGGTTACAATATTCAAATTCGTGGTTTCTCTACTTTGGGTAAAGGTACAGGTTCTTCTCCTCTTTATATCGTAGATGGTATTCC
>JAEIGA010015819.1_pt1 | contig 11483 bp, 13 predicted proteins | sample 9270691 | NCBI WGS metagenome assembly JAEIGA01 (sample SAMN17057246, study PRJNA624740) | gut metagenome | biome: biome; isolation source: fecal sample | host: Bos grunniens | place: China: Xizang | collected 2019
ACCGTTGACCACCCTCACCACCGCCCTCCGAATCGAACAAATTTTTTGTGCAAACTGCCTCTTGACTAAAATATTGTGCAAATTGCCACCCACTCCCTCCGGAACATCACTATTATATTTGTGCAATCTCCACAATTAGCTTTGTGCAGTCGGTCGATTGACTCAAATAATGTGATTGACATTGATATGTTATATATGTTATAGTCCAAGTGTAACAATCAAACATAACCTATTAAGGAGGTAATTATTATGAAATTAGTTGACGTGGTTTCTTTAACCAAAAAGGCCATAGCTCAAACTATGGGCGACGAGTACATGAGTCAGCAGGGCGGACTTGACGACTTGGCATCGTATAAGCTTGTCGATGTAGGTTCAGACATCGAACACGCTGACGCATGGAGCGCATGGGCTATCAATGCCGTTAGCTTACTCGGTAAACATATTATTGAGGATAGAGCTTATACAAGCCGACTTCCGGAGCTCTACATTGACTCATTTGACTGGGGCGGTTTCCTCGAGCGTACAAGGTTCGGACTTGGCGATGTTATGACTGACCCAATGTACACACTCACGGCGGGAACTTCATACGCTGACATTGAGCATACTTACTACGATGTTAGTGCCGATACAAAGATATACGCCGAAGCAAAAGCCATTATGACACCGCTCTCAATCGTTAAGGAACAGCTCAAAGAGGCTTTCCGTTCGTGGGATGATATGAACAAATGGTTAAGCGGTAAACGTATGGCCATTACTAATACTATAAACATCGCTCTTATGGTATATGAGAAGATGCTTATAAGCTGCGGCATTGCAATCTCGGACCTTAAGACCGGAACGGCTCGCCATCTTGTGAGTGAGATGGTTGACGCAAATATGCTTAGTGTATCATCTATCGGAGGGTCATCGATTAACATCGGAAACGTACAGCAGCTTAGTAAAGACGACTTGCTTAAACTTTGCGAGTACACAGCCAAGGAGATAGGTAAGACCCGTTCATATATGAGAGAGGTATCGACCGCATTTAATGACGGTTCAGTACCTACGTGGAGTAACGACGAGCCAAGACTTATCTTACTCGATGCATACGAGCGTATGAATAGATTTTTCTTACGTGCGGGAACGTATAACAAGGATGATGTATCATTTGGCGAATACAACACAGTCGCAGCATGGCAGGCAGTAAATGACGGAGGCAATCCGGCCAAGTTATTCGACGATGTCACTGTTTCAACCGTAAATATCTCAGCCGATGCAAATGAAAAGCTTGGCATCGGTAAAACCGAATATCTTCAGGATAGTGTTATCGGTCTTATGTATGACTTTAAGGCTATGGGTATAAGCCTTATGCGTAACAAGGTAACAAGCCAGTACACCGCTTGCGCTGACTTCTGGAATGAGTTTTCTCATGTACTTGTCAACTACCTTATCGACTCTTCATATGGTATGGTTGCATTTATGTGGGACTAAATTTAAACCCTCATATAATACTATATAGAGCTCTCGGCATCCCTCCCCATATGTCGGGAGCTCAAATTTTAGAAAGGAGTATATATGGATATTTTGGATATCGCCCTTATGACGGGGCAAAAGATGCGAAAAAAAGATGCTGCCATTGTTGAGAATATATTGACAGAGTCAACCTTATGTCAGCGGTATGCTAATAGTATTATCGGCATGATACAATATGAAGATATACCGGACGGCCTTGACCCAACATTTTTGGAGATATACCGCTATTGTTTCGGAGTGTGCGGAGTAACTAAGTCGGATAAGCATGGCATTGTCGCTTTTGTTGGCGGGCATTCTCAGGATGTCAATTCTTATGGCCTTGGTACTCATTTTGTTGGCGCAACTCCGGCAAATGAAACTTTTGACATTATTATAAATGAGACCGGAGTTATTTGCAAAAATAACAAGCTTATGACTCCCGATTTTGACGATATAAGACTATCAACTCGCTTGACATTAGAGGCTTACAAGTCAATAAAGGCCTGTCTTAAATTAAGCCGTTATAATAAGATAGTCTCGACCAAGGATAACAAGACCCAAAAGGCTCTTAAAGAGGCGATGGATAACAGCGAAATAGGTATACCATGCTCATACGTCAATAATATAGGCAATGAGCTCGCAGATGAGTACAACAACACCGATGACGTTAAATGCATTGATTTAACCGATGTTAGGAACTCCGACAAAATACAATACTTATTTAAGGCCATCGACGATATAGAGAGGCAGTTTTACCGCCATTATGGTATAAGCCTAGCGAACACGTCAAAGATGGCGCAGCAGTCAAGAGAGGAGCTCACAAACACGAATGCACTCGCTATGATTTACGCTCTAGAGCGCCTTAATTGTGCAAAGGAATTTTGTGACGACCTTAACCGCTTGTATGGCACAAATATATCATGTCATTTTAGCGAGGTTTGGGAGCTTGAATATCAGAAGTATAAGAGAGAGATTGAAGATTTAAAGAAGGGAGATAATGAGGATGAGAATACTGCATCAGATACAATTGACAATATCGACATATCTGAAGGCGCTGAGGACAGCACAGACTCCGAGGCCACTCATACCGACGACACTGAACGACGCGACTAACTATCCATTTTTACAAGGCTATTTTACCATGTATCAGGACTTCGACCATTATATCGATAAGATATATGGTAAGATTAAACTCGATACTTATGAAGATAAGACCGAGATTGACAGCGATGTTATTAATGACATTGACTCAACCATAAGAGCGCTCATGTTTAAGAATAAAGATAACTACAATCATTTATTTGACATTATGAGCATTGAGTATGACCCGATATCAAACTATGACCGAGTTGAAGTGAGCACCCACACCGAGGGGCAGAGGATAGATAGTCATACATACGGACAGCATACCGATACCGAGACCCTCGGTGCATCATCCGGAACGACAACGAATAGCGCACAACATTCATATACTGAGGATAAGGTTGTTGGCGATAACGCAACAACCGGACAGCTCAGGGAGCGAACCGACGCAAATAGTGACCAGTATACCAACTCATATAGTAACAACTCCGTCACGAACTCAACTCAGTACGGCAGCCGCACCGATGGAGATACCAAAGGGCAGCAGATTAATAGTGTAAATAGTCATATCTCGGGCAATGTGGGCGTGACCACCTCTCAACAGATGGCACTTAGCGAATCGAAACTTTGGAATTATATGAACTTTTATTTTGTTTTGTTTAAAGACATCGTTGAGGCCATCGGTATACCGATTTATGTTGAGGAATAGGAGGGATATGTATGTCTCAAAAGACCTATATGTATGATACACAATGGACGGCGCTTATTAATGCCATCAATGGCGGAGATACAAGCGCCATCGCAACAGCACTCGGACAGATTAAGACAAGCGTTGACGAGATAACCACTGCACTCGGGAGCTTGTCGGCGGATGTGACTCAGGACGCCACGCAATGGAGCGACTTAATAACCGCCATCGGATCAGGAGGCGGAGGCGGTGGCGGTACCGTTGATATTGATGCTACACAGTGGGCAAACCTTTTAACTTCAATCGATAAAGGCGACACGTCAGCGCTCGCAACCGCTCTCGGATTGATTAAATCAAGTGTTGATGCAATCAATGCGTCACTCGGTTCATTAAGTGTGGGTGTATCACAAAATGCGACGCAATGGAATAATCTTGTCAATGCAATCACTAATCAGTCGCTCACTGTTGATTTGTCCAACGTGACGAGCACAATCGTTACTAATTTAAGTCGAATTACGGGTGTGACAGTATCCGACGCGCTTAATAATATATTGATGTATTTCAACAATTATATTAAAATCAAAAGTTTTAACGTGACAGCTGCCAACTTGTCCACTAATATGGACTTGAGCTCTTATGTAAGTTTAGATGCGGGATATAGATTCCTTGGATATCAAACACTTGGCTGCGCAAATAACTTTGTCCCGACATTCCCGATATATATATCGCAGCCATCATTAACGCAAGGCCGCCCTTGGTGGAATGGTTCAATACCAAGCAGCGGCTCGGTTTTATTCTATTATTTTGAGATACGAGATTTATAGGAGGTGCATATATGACAGTAAACTTTTATACATACAATGGCGATTTCCGTAAATGCGACAAGAGGGACGGGCTCACTCTCTTACTCACATATACCGCCACATATTTAAAAGAGCCCGAGAGCCTCCGCAAGGTCAATTTGAGGATACAATACGCGGACGCAACCGATAAGGGTAAGCTCTTAAATGCAAACTACTGTTATATTGAGGAGCTTGACCGATGTTATTTTATCGTTCCAGAGAGCGTGCTGGAACTCGGAGGCATAATCGTTATGTCGCTTGTTGAAGATGATATAATGACTAATTTAAATGAGGTAATGCAGATTAGAGGAATCGTATCAAAACAAGAGAAGTTATACAATTTGTACTTGAACGATAACTCATTTAAGGCGTATCAAAATCCTTTGATATATTGTAGAGAATTCCCGAACGGACTTACCGCAAACGAGTATATTTTGACCATCGCGGGTAGTTAGGAGGTGTATATATGTATTCAATTAAATTGACAAACGAACAAACAAACGTGCAAGTCAGTGTTATATTACCCGTCACTAATCTTGAAAAGTGGAGCGCGTTTACTTCCGCAACGCGCAGCAATATAAACTACACTGTCGCGGATGACCTTGTTAACGCTCTTTATGATACCGAGAACTATACGGCATGGGTGCGATATATGCCGGAGTACATAGCGACACCATGGGACTATCCAACAGCGCGCATACTTGGTGAGTTTGGTTATAACCAGTTATCGACATTCAAATATTTAGCAATGACCGCGAGTGAAATTGTAATGACCGGAGGCATGTGGAGAACTGAGAGCGGTAAGCTTATTGAGTTTAGTGCAGACGGTTCGGCCGTGGTGCGTGATTTAGATGCGCATACAACGGACCATTATAATAAGGAATGGACTTGGATTGAGAGAGCTCCGTCGGCAGCAGTCGGCTTATGGCATATAAGGCATATATCTGACGAGGATGCATTTTTTAGAACGGTTCAAGAAAATATAGAACGCGGCGAGGGTTCGGGCTGGGGCGATATATATTTCCAGCGATCCGATGAATATATAGAAAATCGTATTGATATAATAGCAAATGTCTATCAATATGCCGCTGACTTTGAATATCCTAACAAATCTAATCTCTTATGGTGGAATTTATTTACAACTGAGAAAGTATACAAGGATGAAGAACTAACCAAAGACCCGTATAAAGCTCCCTACTCAACCGGAGGGGTGGGAGGCAATGGTAGATGGTACGACCGCGATGACATTATAGCAGAGCCACCACTCCCGAGCGTAGATGCGACAAGTACGGGTATGATAACGATATTTAATCCTACCATCAATCAGCTGCAAAATCTTGCATCATATTTATGGAGCGGGAACATCGAGGATATCATATCAAAAATGTGGGCTGATCCTATGGATGTAATGCTCGGTCTATCGGTCGTAGGATGTCCGGTATCATCCTCAACAACGAAGACGGTTTCCGTTGCCGGACGTTCGACCGGAGTAAGTATGAACGTGGCGGCCTCGCAGTATGTTAACGTAGACTGCGGAACGGTAACGCTGGAGGAATATTTTGGCTCATATATGGACTATGCGCCATATACAAAGATTTCAATATTTTTGCCATTCATCGGTTCAAAGGAACTTGATACCGATATCGTTCAGAATAAAACAATAAGAGTAAAGTATCATTGTGATATTTTAACAGGCTCGTGCGTAGCATATATATTCGTTGCCGGTAATATTAAATATCAATTTAATGGTAACGTGTCAACGCTTATGCCGTTTACGTCGGCCAACTTCTCGCGTATGATATCAAGCGCGTTCGGTCTTGTCACTGACGTTGCTAATGTTGCGAGCGGTAGCATAAGCGGAGTGGCTGGCGGTGTATCGGGCGCGATTGCCGATATGGAGAATTCAAAACCGCAAATACATCGCTCGGGTAATATCGGTAGCACAACGGGCTTACTATCTGTAAGGACTCCGTATCTTATTATTGAGCGTCCGAATTTGTGCTTGCCAGAGTCTCAAAATCGATATCTCGGTTATCCATCTTTTACAACCGCCACAGTCGGGAACTTAGTCGGATATACCGAGTTTGAGGACGTGCGAGCCGATGGGCTTACATGCACAAAAGAGGAACAGGATGCAATTATAGCACGACTCAAAGAGGGAGTTATTATTTGACAATTAAAATTATATGTGATATTTTAAATGTGTCTAGGCTCGAGTATATGCATTTATATAACTTCTCTTTTTAAAGAATACCCCCAAGCGCGCCAACGCTCAGGGGGGTATTTTGTTTATAATTCCTTATAACATTTATGAGCGATACCGTCATCATCATAGATAATTGTTTCTTTAACGGGCTTGCCATTTTTTACGCATCTTGCTAAGTGATATGTACTACCCTCTAAAATGTTGGTATATTCTGACATTTCATATACTTCATCAGGAATATCAATTACAATTTTCATATTTTCCTCCTATCTAATCAACTGTTTTGCGGTTCTTACATACTGTGCGACCTGCTCGCCCAGCATATTGTGAACGTAGTAAAATCTATTCATGCGATATAGCTGCCATATAATTGCATCTACTTTGGTATGTCCAAAGCAATACCGGAAATGCTTGTTATATATGTCTCCGGTTGTATATATGACTGCATCCTTCGGAATGTCGTCGAGCGTCATTTTACACTCATGCACGACAACAGTTTTGCCCACGTCTTCTATGTGTGACACTTGTAATTTAATGAAGTGGCCGTTAAAATCGACATAATGAGCATTGTCTATGATACGCACCTTTTTGCCCCTAGGCACATGAGGATATGAAGATATCGCCCAGTCGCCTGCTCCGGTAATCGAGGCGAGTTTTTTATTTTTAAAGCCGAAAAACATATTGTTATGTTTTTCCTTGACAATAATATCCTTGCCATCAATAGGGCGGTGTATGAATATCTTTGTACCCTTATCGGTTGTTATAAGTCGGCTCTCTCCGGCCTTTAATGTCTGTACCTCGTCATATATCTCCATTTCTTTAAAGTATATATTGTATGGGTCAATTGTGTTCGCCAGCATCGCCACAATAGGGCTGTATCTGTCTCGTATGATGGTTTTGACTAAGTCCTCAAAGTCAATAAACTCATCGGGGCGAGTGTACTTAGATATAAACTCGTCAAATATGATAAGGTCTCCTCTTGGTGCATTGTATACCGATTTATAAGTGAGTGCCTCATCTATAGAGAGCAGATGCATAAACTCGTCGACTGCCATCTCTTTCGTTTCGGTATTATAATAATAAAATCCTCGGGAGCTATATTTAACGGAGTTGTAACGTCCTTCCGTTATTTGTTCGATATAATCATATTCGAGTATTGTTTTAAACAGCTTTTTGCTATTCTTTGGCATTATCATATCGACAATTTGTCTTATGTATTGGATGATAATGCCATACATATCATTTAAAACCATTCCCAGAAGTATCCAATTTGTAGTCTTACCAATTGAACGCTCGGAAACTACCGGAAAATACTTAGCTCTATCAAAAGGATAATCAAACGGAGTGACTACATTCTCCGGAACACCGAGAGCCTTACAGCGTTTAATAACCTTTTTCCAATCGATTTTAATACCATTTTCTATTTTGTTATCAATGTATTTTATTTTTTCCAAAATAATTCCTCCCTTAATTTTTTTCTTAAATCATCGCTTATGACCTCCGTAACCATATCGATATATAAATGTTTAATTTTATCGTTTGAGCTGTTTTGAACAAATATAAATAAATCCTCATCAACTGATATTGTAGCTATTTTTCGTTTAATCATCAATAAATCCCTCCTCTTCTGTATAGTATTCCTTTAACCATTTAATCTCGTTTAATGTCTTTGTTACTTGCCTTAAAATGCATCCTCCGGCGGTCTCTATATTATGGCCATCTATAACCTCGATATGTGGCTCGTCGTAGATATATAAGGCCGAGACTCCACCGCATTTTTCAAATACAAATAAATCGGAAAACCTATCAAGCGCCTCATCATATGTATACTTGCCGAACTCGGTAAGCTCATCAATCGAGGTTATCTCATTACCGTCCTTATCGAGTACGGACTTACGGACTCCGGCGACAGTAAGATGCATCTTATCGTCCTTATCGATAAATGCGTAACATTTTGAATGTAAAAACTTAAATGCTCTAATACCCTCTCCCTCATCCTCAAATACACCATAATATGACATTGTACCCGACTTATTTAATACTCCGAGGTTGTTTGCCTTGTTATAAGCAATGACTCGGTCGTTATATTCTTTTATAACTTTTTCGGTGTGGCTGTCTTTCAAGTAAAAAATCGAGTCTGTATCACAATATAAAAATCTATCATAACCGATAGACTCCACGAGAGATAACAAGCTATCTCTCGCCCACATTGTGACATACCCGCCAAGATAATATTGCATGAACGAATTGCGACTCTTATAATACTTGTCAAGTGCGGTCTGTATATCCTCGGGACTTATGGCCTTGTTTTCTATCCATTGCATAGACTCAAAATCAAACTCGGTCTCTAATCTTACGGGGTCAGTTGCCTCCATACCATAACCGGCATTGAGGTTGTTTTTTGATTTTTCTCGTTCCTTACCGCTTGCATTTTCCTTGATTTTAAAATACCGATTGATAACATCAAGTACATACTTGGGATGCTTGCCTCGCATAGCGGTGTATACAGTATCAACTTGGATGCCATCAGTATCATATTGCCGGAGTATCCAATACAAGTCTTTTTCAAGTAAGCATAGCTCTGTCACTCCATCCATATATAACACTCGGCCATTATCGTTACCGCGCTTAGTGCCATCGAGAGTATATACAAGCGGGGTAAGTCTTCCCTTATTGCATTTATCAACGGAAAGACACGGGAGAGTAACAGCATCTTTAATGCGAAAATTGTTGAAACGTACACGCATCAGGACGCATCTTGTATTGCATAAATCAATTAATTCATCAAGAGTTATTTGAGTTTGACTGACACCGCGCTTATAATATAAACTAAATCCCGTTATCGGGTAGTATTTAATAACTTGCTGGCTTGGATAGTCGCTCTTATAATCATCGTGTCCGATGAGACCTCGGACAGTCCTTCCTATATAAAATCGGTTGCCATGTGCTAGTCCTCCGGCAAACTCTAACCGGAGCATACTATAAACAGCCTCGTCAATTTTATCACGTATAAAACGCTCTCGGTTGTCTTTGTCTTTCTTAAATTCATGGCGCACATCACGTCTTATATATCCGGTGTTAGTGAGAGGTATTGATATGATGTCATCGTCAAACATTTCAAGCATACCATTATATGCGTATGACATCGCCCAGACATCATTTGTCTGATAATACCAGTCGTTATAATTAAGCGGAGTGTCTTGGTATCTTATTAAGTCGTAATCAATACCATTGACGACCTTACGAACCGGAGCACCCGTATACTCTCCCCATTGATCCAACGACCTATTTGATAATAGGTAAGAACATCGGAATACTAGGCCGACATTGACACACTCGAAAGATAAGACCTTATGAGCCTTAATGTTGAGCATTTTAACATCGCCATAATGCTCTTTAAAAAAGTACATCAAATATGATAAGTCATAAGATGCGTTGTGGATATATACAACCATCTTACGGCTCTCGCCTAAGCCATATAACTTTATATACTTATCAAGATAGTCTATGAGCTGGCTCGGGGTACGACCTCCGACAGTATAACCATGATACAGACAAGCCCATTGATATATCCAGCACCTCGCCTCGTCTCCATCCTTGTGGTTGTGGCTTGTCTCGGTATCCAAGAACATCGGCTCGGTTATATACAAGGCTCTCTCTTTGCCTTGCTTCTTATATATGCCGACAGCTCCCGACTCATCACAGACATATTGTGCGGGCGTTTTATCCTCTCCGTATATATTTAATTGTACAATGCGCTCAATTCCGTCAACGCTATTAAGTTTAACCCTCATACTATATACCGCCTCTTATCTGAATGGTAAAATGTCCTCCGTGGGAGTCTCCCATACCCCGCCGATATCCTCGACCGATTGTTTTATATCAATCTCTGACTTATATCCTTGGTTCATAAGCTCCGACCATCTATGCACCTTTTCGCCGCCTCGCTTGGCAGCGTTCGACATGATGATTTTAAAAGCGCTATAAAATTGATTTTTAAAGCTTGTAAGACCTGCGGTCTCCATCATGTTGATATAAGTATTAAATGACATACCACTCGCATTATTAGCGGGATTGGCTGTAAAGGATTGCCATGCTTTTTTATAAGCCTTATTTATACCCGCTTTACCGGATGTCTTTGCCTCTAAAAATCCCTCAATACGTGCGAGACGTGATGCAAGTTTTTGCTTGTCAAGGCCTTCGGTTTTTAAACTAAATCTAATATCGCCTCGCTTGGTATGTTGCAGCACTTCATATTTTGCTACGTTACGCTCGAGCCATCTGTATGCGTTGGAGGTATCTCGCAGACCTTGTTTTTCGAGCTCCCTGAGTCGCTGATTTGCTCGCTTGCCTCGCTCTTTAATCATCGTTGCAAGCATCTGCGGGCTGTACTCCATTAATTGTTGGTAGTCCATTTAATACTCAACTCCTCTCACTTTTAAATTCTTAATAAATGTAAAACTAAATGACTGCGTCGGTTCGCCATCATTAAAGTGTATATTGAGTTTACCGCCGATTAAACTTATATATACCGAACGGAATACGTAGAGCTTACTCATATAGTCAAATTCACAATCAAACATATATTAACACCTTCCTTTTCTAATATAAAAGGGGGTCACTCAGACCCCCCTTAATAATTATATCTTATAATCGACTACCTTTGCCGACTCATAAGGATTGCCGCTCTTGGCTACTTCCTTTGAATATTCGATTGTAATACCATCAAACTCGTTAAGGATGTCATTGAGAATCGCGATTGCCTCGAACCCTCCGGCAAAATGCTTAGTGTCGTCTGCACAGTTAAGGCCGACATATAAGCCACCCTTTTTGTTTAAGCCTACAAACAAGCCTTTATATGAGTATTGGCCCGTCTTAATCTCGTAAGCGCTCTCCTGAGTCTTTGCAGTTGTTTTTTTCTCTTTCATATTAATCTCCATTCTCCCCGTATAGCCAGTATATAGGACAGCTTAATAGTGTGCTTGGTGTTTAGAAACAGTACAACATATATATTAAAGTATATTTGCGCCTTTTGGCTGGGAGGCATAACCCATATTTTATATGTATAACTCCCAAGGGGAGTTTATACCATACCCTCCAGCATCTCTATAAATGCTCCATTGTCACTTATTCGAATAGTGCCAATGTGTTCTATATCTAAATATCCAATATA
>JAEIGA010015820.1_pt1 | contig 11483 bp, 11 predicted proteins | sample 9270691 | NCBI WGS metagenome assembly JAEIGA01 (sample SAMN17057246, study PRJNA624740) | gut metagenome | biome: biome; isolation source: fecal sample | host: Bos grunniens | place: China: Xizang | collected 2019
AGCTTTTTGCCCTTTGCAGCCTCATTTACGAATACCTCTACCTCAACAGTCGCATCACTGCCGTTTACGGTAGGAGTAATCATAAGACCTGTGCCGCCGTAGTAGTCAAGGTCAAAGTGAGCCTCGTTTACGCAAACGAGATTTACGTCGCGGTAAAGTCCGCCGTAAAAGGTGAAGTCCGCCATCTGAGGATAAACCTCGCTGTTCGGGCTGTTGTCAACCACTACTGCTATATCGGCGTCGAGCTTGTCTGTTATGTCAACGCGGAAGGTCGAGTAACCGCCGTCGTGGTGGAAAAGCTTTTCAGCACCGGCATAAACGTCTGCCGAGGAGTTAGCTCCGCGTATCTCAAGATAATAGCGGTCAGCCGCGGGAAGAGCTTCTTTGTCAAATTTCTTTACGTAAAGGCAGCTTCCGCGGAAATAGTCGTTACCGCCGTCCTGTCCGTCGGTCGCGTTCCAGGTGTGAGGAAGCGAAACTATCTCGCCATCGCGAGCCGAAATATCGGTTGTGTTTTTAATAAAAAGCCAATCGTTGTTTACATTTACTATGTTTCTCATAAAAATCTCCTTTAAACGCAGGTATACAGTTATATTGCACCAAAAGGGCAAAAATAAGTCAGGCTTTATTCAAAACGACTAAATTGCCCTCTTGGGAATACGGTATTTGAAGCCACAGAGCAGTCTGTCTGAGTGATTATGCAAGATTGTCGCTATCCTCTGCGGTAGTGTAGATAAGAACGTCATCAGCTTCAACGTCTCTGCCAAGGTCCTTGTTCATCTTAGCAAGAGTTTTCTTGTCAAGGTTGTAGATAAGAGCAAGACCGATGAACTGCATAACGGCAGCAACGAGGAAGAGCACTGCAACGAGGACACGCATATTTATCGGAACCTGTGTGCCGATGAAAAGCTCTACGTCGATGAAAGCCTCTCCGGTAACGGGGTCGATAGCATTGTTCTTATAGCCGAGTCCGCTCATAATAACGAGCGCTACCGCAGGGCCTACACCCTGAGCAAGCTTTCTGAAGAAGGAGTGAAGCGAGTAAACGATACCCTCCTCGCGCTTGCCGGTTTTCCACTCGTTGTAGTCGATAGCATCGCCCATCATTGCCCATGATACGGTGGAGTAAATACCAAGACCAAGGCTGTATACAAGCTGAGCTAAAATGTAAATGATGAGGTCAAGGGTGGTGTTGTTTGGAGTGATAATGAACAGAAGCGCGCCGCCTACGATTGAGCAGATAGCTCCGACAACCGAAAGCTCCTTCTTGCCGTACTTTGTAACCATTTTACGTGCAAGGGGTGTGAAAATTACAATCGGAATCATAGCGAACATCTGAACGATTCCGGAAATTTTAGCGTTCTGGAAATATGTCTGGAATACAACCTGCACGGTAGTTGCAGCACCCTGCATACCGATGAACATACCCATAGCGGCAACGGTTGCACCTACTGCGGGGCGGTTATGAATGAAGTTCTTAAGAGCTTCAAGAACGTTGAATTTGGGCTGCTCTGCGTTAAGCTTGATTTCTTCCTCAACACGGATTTCAGTGTTGCGGATCATGAACTGGAAGCAAATAAATCCAAGCACACCCATAATAAGAGCTGCTACGAATACCATATATCCGTTGAGAGTCTTTCCGTCTTCCTTGTAAATGATAAAAGGAAGAATAACCATAGGAAGCATATTTCCTATCATTGAGCCAATCGAACGCCAAGCAGAAAGGGAAGCTCTGTCAGCATCCTTGTCGGAGATAAGGGAAAGAAGTGAGCCGTAAGGAACGTTTGCTATAGTGTAGAACGCATCCCAGATAACGTATCCGGCGATAAAGATTATTATCTTCGCCCATACGGGTGCTCCGGGGAAGGGAAGGAAGCAAAGTGCACCGCCAACGATAAGTCCGATAGAGCCGAACCAGATGTACGAGAGAAATTTGTTTCTCTTGTAGTTTCGCTTGTCCGCGTCAATTACAGTACCGATGAGGGGGTCGTTTATCGCATCCCATACCTGTACTACCACGAGAAGAAGAGAGTACCAAAGACCAAGTCCCATAACCTGCGTCCAGAAGAGCGCCATAGTGCCCTTGAGAGCGAAGCTCATATTGCAGCCAAGGTCGCCCGCCGCATATGCCACGCTGTCGCGAATGGAAAATTTGCGCTTGCCGTTTTGGTCAAGCTGAATTTGTTTTGCCATAGTGTTTCTCCTTATTGTTAATTTTTTATCGACAAATCCATTATAACTTATTTTTCTGTGATTTGTGAGTAATATTTTAATGTAAAGTTGTAAAATTTTAATATTTTTATGGTTAATAGGTAGATTTTTTTAAAAATATATGTTAAAATATAAATAAAAAGGAGAAAAATGTATGTTTTATGAAAAAGAGCTTAATTTTCTTCTTACCGTGATAAAAAAATGCAGAATAAAAATAAAAATAATAAAAATGCACGAGCTTCCGTTATTAATTATAGAAAAAAGCTTTTCCGTAGAAGGAAAGAAGCTCGAGCTTCCCGATACGGGTGGGCACGGACTGCTCTCGCCTAAAGACAATACGCTATATAAGCTCGACGTAGGCTTCGGTGCTTCTTATATGTATTTCGTACTGCCGGAAACCGACAGAGATGTTTTGCTTGTCGGCCCGTTTGTCCGCGAAAGACTTGCGGATAGCGAAATTATGTCGCTCGGTGAGGCCGTTGGAGTTGAGCCGAGGCATTTGGACGGCTTGAAAAAATATCTTGCCGCGCTTCCGGTTTTGCCATCGGACAGCCACGCGGAGATAATGCTCGATTCCTTCCTTGAGCTTATATGGAAAAGCCCCACCTTTGCCGTAGCAGACGGAAAAGCGCGCTATCATATAACTGCTCCCGAAGCAAGCGAGAGGGAGGATATAAGCGATGCTGACGAGCTGCTTCGTAAAATGAGGAATATGGAAGCACGCTACGAAATGGAAAACGAGCTTATTTCTGCGGTAAGGCTCGGTCAGCTCCAAAAGGAAAAGCATCTTTTTCCGTCTGACGGTATCGACGGATTTGAGAAGAGGATTCCCGACCTTACGAGAAATGCTAAAAACTATGCTATAATAATGAATACGCTTTTAAGAAAAGCGGCGGAGAGCGGTGGCGTTCATCCGCTTTATATAGATAGGCTTTCCTCTGAATTTGCGGCTAAAATAGAGAAGATAGGCTCTGCAAGCGAGGGTGCACCGCTTATGCGGGAAATGTTCTCAACCTATTGCCGCCTCGTCAGAAACCACGCTATGAAAAGCTATCCCCCGATAGTAAGAAAAACCATACTTCTTATCGACTTTGACCTGTCTGCCGATATATCGCCAAGCGCACTTGCCGCGGCAGAAAACGTAAGCCTCGGTTATTTGTCCTCGGTTTTCAAAAAATCGGTCGGAAAAACCGTCAGCGAGTATATAAGAGAGCGCAGAGTAAACCGCGCGATGCACCTGCTCTCCTCAACCGATTTGCAAATACAGACCGTCGCTCTGCACTGCGGAATTATGGACGTTCAGTATTTTTCAAAAATATTCAAGCGGCAGACAGGAAAAACGCCCAAGGAGTACCGCGAAGCACTCAAGCACAGCAAAATTTAAAATAAAAATGCGAGGGCACCGCCCACGCATTTTTATTGCCAGTAATCAAGTCCTGCGTTAAGTCCAATATCCTTTGCGTGAAATTCGGGAGCTTTTCCCGCCTTTTTCTGCTTTACGTAATCTTTCAAGGCTCGGAATGCGTAATTTCCGAGGTAAATTATAACAGGCATATTGATAATAGCCATAAGTCCCATAGTTATATCCGCAATACCCCAAAGAATATCCGCTGAAAGACCCGCACCGACGAAGATTACAGCCGACGCAATTACGTAATAAACGTAGTTTATTCTTTTTGAGGGAAGCTTACCGAGAATATGTGTAAGCGCTTGGTTTACATAGTAAAGATTTCCAAGAAGCGTTGTAAACGCAAAGAGTATCATTGCTATCGTAACGAAAACAGGCCCGAAGCTGCCGAGAGTTGCACGCATAGCTGCTTGAACGAACGGTGCGCCGGAAAGCTCCTTCGTCGGCTCAATTCCCGAAGATAGGCACATAAATGCAGTAGCAGAGCAGACGAGAATAGTATCAATAAATACCGAAAGCACCTGAACAAGCCCCTGCTTTGCAGGGTGTGAAACGTCTGCCGAAGCCGATGCGTTGGGAGCAGAGCCGACACCCGCCTCGTTCGAGAAAAGTCCGCGCTTGATGCCGTACATAACGCAAGAGCCGCTGAAGCCGCCGAAGATAGAGGAAAAGTCGAAGGCATCGGTGAAAATCTTGCCTAAAACCGAGCCGAGAGTGCTGATATTGACGAGTGATATAACGAGAGCAACGAGAATGTAAGCAATTCCCATCACGGGAACGAGAATACCCGTCACCTTAATCACGCGCTTTCCGCCGCCAAACAGGCAGTACCCAACAATAAGCGCTAAAATAAGTCCGATAACCCAAGGAGTCCACGAGGTGCTGTAAAAGCTGTAAGAGGAAAAGGTAGACTGCAGATTATAAGATGCGAGCATATTGAAGCCGAAGCCGTAGGTAAGAATAAGGAATATAGAGAAAACGATAGCGAGCGGACGGCACTTAAGAGCCACTTCGATATAGTATGCAGGGCCGCCGTAGCTTCCGTCAGGACCGCGCTTTTTATAAATCTGCGCGAGCGTGCTTTCGACGAATGCAGATGCCGCACCGATAATAGCGATAACCCACATCCAGAAAACCGCACCGAAGCCGCCGAGGCATATAGCGGTCGAAACGCCGATAATATTTCCCGTTCCAACGCGCGATGCGGTCGAAACTATAAGCGCCTGAAACGAGGAAACGCCCTTTTTATCCTTGGGCTTCTCGGTGACACACCTTATCTGCTCGGGTATCATAGTTATCTGCGCTGCCTTTGTGCGAGCTGTAAAATATATACCGCCCGCGACGAGCAGAATGACGAGAATGTAGGTGTAAAGCGCATCGTTGATGCCGTTTATAAGGCTTGTGAACATAAAACTCTCCGTTTGAAATTTAAAAATCAATATCGATAAATGCCATAGAGTGGTCGGAAACCGTATAATAGTATTCCGGCGAGTACCTCTCAAAGCGCTTTACTGCGCCGTCTTTAGTTCCGCTGACTAAAATATGGTCAAGCGCATCGGCAAATCCACCCGTGCTGTACCTTCTCTCAAAGCCCCAAGGGAAGCAGTAGTGGTAGCCTGCCTCGTCGTCGGAAAAGTCGGTTGCAATATCGTGCGCGTGGCTGTATCCGTTTGCAAGAGCAAATTTTACCGCCTTGGAATTGTAAGCCGTGTTCAAGTCACCGACGATAATGCTCGGACAGCTATATTTATCTCTGTACGCGTTAACTGCACCTATAAGCATTTCCATCTGCTTCTCTCTTGCCTCGTCCGAGCCTATTTGATAGGAGCGCGGGTCGTTTTTCTTCGTTTGCTCGTCGTTTCGCTTCCACCAAAGATGCGTCGTCGTGAAAACGAAAATACGTCCGTTTTCCTTAATTCTGAAAACTGCGATGCTTGCAGACTTCGAGCGCATATCGTTGAATATTCCATCAAATCCCTCGATTTCGTCGGGGTAGGTGATAAATTTGCTCTCAAGCAGCTCGAGCCTATCGGCACGGTAAAGTATGGGAGTAAATCTGCCCCATATAGCCGTATAGTTAATACCCGCATCAGCACAGCCGGAAAGCACCGAATCGAGCATTATATCGCGCGACTCCTGCCAGCCGATAATATCGGGTTTAGTGTCCTGATAAACCCTGACGTGCCCGGGTGCACGGGCAACGGCAGAGCAGTCCTCTCCGATTTTTTCCCATTCAGGGGTGTTGTCTATATTATTCCATACGTTGTGCGTTGCAATTCTAAGCATAATACGTATCACCTCGTTTTTTTCGTATCTGTAATCCATTGTAGCATAAAAACGCAGCTTATTCAATAGCCTGCTTAAAAAAAGAGCTTCGGGGTTGAAAAAAATATATTTTTCAAAAAAAGCCTTGACAAACCGTTATCAAATTGATATAATATTATGGCAGGTTGATAACCACACCTGTGGAGAAGTACTCAAGTGGTGAAGAGGCGCCCCTGCTAAGGGTGTAGGTCGGGTAACCGGCGCGAAGGTTCAAATCCTTTCTTCTCCGCCAAGAGCGACAATGTTTGAACACGCCGACAATACGGTATATTTTCGTACGTGGCGTCGCGGGCATTGTCATTACAAGAGAAAAAGGCAACCGATAAAACGGTTGCCTTTTTCGTATTCTCTTACTTCTTTAATTGCTCGACCGCCCAACGTACAAAATCCGCTTTTGACATACCCGACGCGGCGATTGCCTCGTTTATTCGGGCGAGTTCGTCGGGTTTGAACGGTACGACAAAACGCTCGTATTTGCCCTTGTTTTTCTCGGCGTACCTTTTGTCCGCCGCCTTTTGTGCCTCGCTCCTTGCCACGGTTGCAACCTCCTTTTATATTGCGTCGCTCTCGGCGACAAATTCCTTCAGCGTTTCAAAGGTCGGGCAATCCGCCTTTGTGATGTTGAACGATACGCCGACGTTTCCGAGCGACGTTGTAAGCGTCCACCCCGTCGGGGTTTCGTTGACGATGTAAACCGTCCCGTTTTTTTCGATAGTCATATTATACCTCCTTTTGGTGTGAAGGGCGGGAGTTGCCGCCCCTCCGATAGCCTTAAACTGTTGCGTAATAAATAAAGAGTGCTTGTCTTTCCCTCTCGGTGATAATGCCAAAATCGCGCATAGCCTTCAAATAACCTATAATCGAGTATTTTGTTTGGTTTGCGCTCTTTTCGTCTATTTTTTCGACGTGTTTGCGAGTTTCCCTCATAGAGTCAAGCGCGGTCTTAAAGGGCGTACCCTCGATTTTTTCCAAAGCCTTTTTTGTCATTTTCTTATCCTCCTTTACCAATTCGTCGGTACATAGGTGTAATAATTCGATATGCACCTACCGCGGCAATCCCACGTATCAATCAACACTCCGTCGATAACGGCGGTTAAATGGTGCGCGCACCGTATAACAACGATACCTCGCTTGCCCGTGAGTTCGTCCACTTCTCCGATTGTGTACTTTGTGCCGTCCGCCTTGCGGGGTTGCTTGTGCTTTACAAAACCGTTGCTCGCAAGCACTTTATCCTCAACGCGCTTTTCGTTGAGCATATACCCCGTCGCGAGGGATACGTCGAATAATTCACGGTACACATCGGCGTACGCCTTGCCCGTCGCAACCGTGAGGGCGCGGACTACGCAATCGGGGGTTTTGCGGTTTTTGGGGTTTACGTTTCGTTTTTCAAATCCTATCATACTTTTGTTGTCCTCCTTATTGACAAATCACTTTGTTTTTGATATAATAGGACTTACGAGGGGCGGTTGCACCCGCCCGCTCTGCCTATCGGCGATTATTTATCGCCTTTGGGTTTTGCTTTTGCCTTGCTTGCCTTTGGCTTTTTGAGGGTGATTGTAACTTTTACACTTGCGACGGTGTCGTTACTCTCAACCGCTTTTGCCAAGTCTTGCAAGGCTTTTGTTATGTTCTTCATAACGTTTACCTCCTTTCCTTAACTCCTCTTATATTATATCATATTGCATACGATATGTCAATAGTTTTTCGCAAATTTCTTTTGATTTTTTTCATATATTTTTTGATATAAAAACACCCTCCGACGTGGAGGGTGTTTTGCTATTCAATTAAAGTATTTTTCGCCGAGTCGGGACGCCCAACCCTCAAACAATATCGAGTCATAAGGCGGGAGCGTCGCGCCGCGTCCGCGGTGCTTTACCCACTCGCGCCACCAATAACGGACGGCGGAGGGGATACAAACAACAAAGGGCATAAACACGCCGAGGATAATGTTTTGTATCGCGTGTCCCGCCTCGTGCTTTTTGGTGTGAAGGCTCGCGCCGCGGCTTACCACGAAAAACGCACCGAGTTCGACTCCGCCCCAACCGTACCCGACCTCAAAATAAATAAGGTGGTGGAAACGGTGCGGGTGGTGTCCCGTGCAAATCAAGACGAGGGCGACAGCCGCGCCGATTGACGTCATAATCGCGCCCCACGTGCAAGAGATAAGCCAAAACAAAATTACTTTAACTTTGCTCATTCTGTCACCTCTGCCGCGGGTGCGGGTGCGCCGTTTTTAAGGGTGTAAATTTCCGCCTCGATAGAGTTTTCGACCCACGCGTCAATATCGCCAAAGTTCGCGGCTATGTATGCGCGTACTTCCTCGGACATCTGCGCTTTTGCGGTGTCCGCGGCTTTGCGTAGCGCGGTAATCTGCGCGTCCTTCGTCCAAGCGTCCGTACCCTTGATACTTTCAACGTAGGTTTGGAAAGTCGCCTTCACGGACGACGTAACCGCCGACGTTGCCGCGCCCAAGAGTTCGCGCGCCTTTTCATTCTTGACCTTCGTGTTTACAAGGTTCTTGACCTTTGCCAATACCCAAGAGCCGAGCGCGGTTAAAACAACAACCGCGACGTCAATTACAAGTTTCTGCCAATCCATTTTTTATACCTCCGCTTTCGCTTTATTTTTGCACTCCTCGCGGTACATCTGCAAGGCGGCAAATTCTGCTTTGTACTCCTCGTTTTCGGGGTCGGAGAGATAGTTGTTAATAATCGCCTCGACCGCGCTTTGCGAGTATTTCTCGCGCACGTATGCGTCAACGAGTCGCGCATACTTTTCGTCCCTTGTTTCGCCGTTCTCTGCATAATACCAAAGGTCGGCAAAATGCTCGGTGGCATGCTCGGTCGTGATTGCCTCGGACGTGATAAACGCGACCTCGTCGGCGGTGTAAACGGTATGCTCGACGCCTTCGTCGGAGCGCACCTCGGACGCAATGTTGTCGTGTAAAATCACGCGAGTTTTGCCGTCGGGTAATCTTTCGATGTCAACGGCGTTAAAGGGTGTGTTTTGTTCTGCCTTATACATAGCAATTAAACCTCCGTTTATATTGTTTTAGATTTTTAAGCCTTGCAAAGTAGGAAACGACCTCTTTTGCGATGTTGTGTAAACATTACTACCAACTCCGCGCACGCCTCTAAAAGACGCACGCTCCCGTTTGACGGGGATTGCGGTTTTCCTTGATTTTAGCCTTGCGGCAAGGGCGTTATGAAGTTATAACCTTTTATAGGTCAATAATAAAATCAGTAATCCACGGCACGCCGTTCCAATTCGAGTTCGACGGAGCATTGTTCCCATTCTCGCAAGCAAGACCGCCATTCGTGACACCATTGTTCAAATTACCGAAACGCCACGGAGAGCGTCCGCCCGCGGAGTCCGCCCCGTAGAAGGCGGCGCGCCACAACATAACACCCTATTTAATTTTAGATTGCTTTTGCGCTATAAGGGGTCTTGCCCCTCTGTTTAGGCGTTGCCGCCTAACCATTCACCCCGCTTTTTCTCCGCTCCCGTAAGCCACGGCACGCCGCTCCAAGACGAAGCCGACGGACCATTGTAACCATACCCACAAGCAAGACCGCCAAGCGCGACACCATAGTTCAAGTAACCGAAACGCCACGGAGAGCGTCCGCCCGCGGAGTCCGCCCCGCGGAAGGGGGACTTGTAATAACCCGTTGACGAGCCGCCGAGGGTCTGCGGGAATAAAACGGGGGCATTGATATTAACAAAGTCCTTGACATAGTGCCACGCGTTGGTAACACCTTCGAGGCGTATGCCCGTATCAATGTAATCTGCGGTAATACTGCCCGCGATTTTTGCGCTATCGCGGCACTCAAACACGGCGTAATCAAAACCGCCGTCGGGGTTTGCGGTAACGTTGTAAAGGACGTCAATGCCGATAAAGTATGCACCGATTAAAACCTCCATACCCGCAACGCGGAGCGGGTATTTCTGCGACGTCAAGGACACGGGCGACCCGTCAAGGTGATTGCCCGCAATATCCTCGGTTGCACCCGTGTCCCACGGTGCGGAGGATACCCACGTTGTCGCGGTGGTGATGATAGGCGCGTCAAGTTCGAGATTGATTGCTCCGTACGACGTGCCTTCGATTTTCACGGTTTCGACCGAGAGGACTTTTACGGCGTGTTTTGAGAGATTATACGCCGCCGCAAAACCGCGTTTGGGTGCGCTTTCTGCGGAGTTGTCACCGACGATAACGTTTGCACCGACAATATAACTCGACATCTGCGCCGTTGTTACGATAACGCGCATAACGCCCGCCTCGGCGACGGATACCTTATGTTGGAAATTATAAGACAAACAACCGTTTGCAATACCCGAGTTTTCTTTGTTGAAGTGTCGGTGTTGCCACTCGGACAACACCCACTTTGCATTTGCGTCCGCTCCGACCGCCTCGTTTGCGTTCCACTTGCGAGCAAGCGTCAACGCCGAGATGGAGGAGGTGTAATTTTTCGGGCGACGATATGCGCCACTTGTTAACTTTGTGCCGTCGTCGGTCATTACGCCGCCGAAGGACGCGTGCCACGTGAGGGCGCGAGGGTTGCCGTCAAAATCAACGTTGTTGTTAAACGGTGTATATCCCTCGGCGTAGTTCGCACGCCAAGACTTGATAAGATACTCGCCGTCGTCCGTTTCCTTGTACCACGGGGAGAGTTGGAAGGAGTAAACGGGCGCGAGATTTCCCGTAATATCGAAGGTATCGTCCACACCCTCGATTGCAAGGACGTCCATTGTGCCGTCGTCGAGCGAGAGCGCATTTGCGCGCACGTACCACGTGATACGGTTTTCGGTCGCCCAATCCTCACCGTCCTTTCGGGTAACACCGTCGGCGTCAAGCCAAGAGTTAGCGTTTTCGACAACGCCCGCGTCGGTTGCGAGGGCTTGCGCCTTTTTGTCGGCGAGCCAATCAAGGGGCGTACCCTTGCTATCCGAGGATACCGCGGAGGAGTAAAAGCGTACCGTGTGCGTTTGGTCGTTGTTAAGCGCGAGCATACGGAAAAACCTTTCGAGTAGCGCATAACGCGTAACTTCGCCGTCGTTTGCGGCGTTGTACCACGCCTTAAACGTTTTGGTTGTGTTGGTATCGTTGAGGAGTGCCGCGAAGTATTTGTCCATACCCTCAATAAGGTTTGCAATATCGACCTTGCGGACACAATCGTCGGGGTCGATAGGCTTGTCGGTTTTGAGGTTGTTATTTGCGTTATACATCGGGATTGCGGAGGCGGTCGGGGTGTTTGTTACCTCCTTTGCGCTCTGCGTCGCGCCGTTATAAACGTACGCCTCGGTTTTCTTGCCGTCGTTGCTCCTTTTATCGAGTTTAGCGGCAAGTGTGGCGGCGCGGGCGTTCTCTGCCTCCGCGCGCTTATTTTCCGCCTCGACGCGTGCGGACTCTGCGGACACGCGGGACGACTCGGCGGAGGCTCTTGCGGTTTCTGCCGCCCCTCTCGCCGTTTCGTTATCCTCGCGGATATTCTCGCTTGATACACGCGTTGACTCGGCGGATATTCTTGCGCTTTCGTTTGTC
>JAEIGA010015821.1_pt1 | contig 11483 bp, 8 predicted proteins | sample 9270691 | NCBI WGS metagenome assembly JAEIGA01 (sample SAMN17057246, study PRJNA624740) | gut metagenome | biome: biome; isolation source: fecal sample | host: Bos grunniens | place: China: Xizang | collected 2019
AAGAGCGAAGCAGAATATGCTATAGTCAAAACAAACTTTGAGAATATGTCAGAAGCAGCAGAAGATGTTTTAAAAGATAAAGGAAGAGAATTGAAGATTGATGGTATTTTACTTGACATAGGAGTATCGTCATATCAGTTCGACGAACCTGAAAGAGGATTCAGCTATCGTTTTGATGCACCTTTAGATATGAGGATGAATCAAGAAGCTGAATTAAACGCAAAAACTGTAGTTAATGAATATTCAGAAAAAGAGCTGATAAGAGTAATTCGTGACTATGGAGAAGAAAAATGGGCTGTTGCCATAGCAAGAGCAATTTGTAAAAAAAGGCAGGTAACACCTATTGAAACAACTTTTCAGCTGACAGAAGCTGTGAAGGCTGCTATTCCGCCAAGAGCGAGGCAGGAGGGCGGTCATCCGGCAAAAAGAACATTTCAGGCAATCCGTATTGAAGTTAACAAAGAGTTAGAGGTACTTGAGAACGGAATTGATGCTGCACTCGACATTTTGAGCGAAAATGGTCGTTTGTGCATAATTACGTTTCACTCTTTAGAAGATAGGATTGTAAAAAACAAATTAAAACAGGCTGCAAATCCGTGTACATGTCCGGCAAGTTTTCCGGTATGTGTCTGCGGAAAAAAGTCAAAGGGGAAAATTATTACAAACAAACCTATTGTTGCCACCGAAAATGAGCAGTCGGTGAACAATCGTTCTCACAGCGCCAAGTTGCGAGTTTTTGAAAAAAGATGAGTTTGTAGTAAGTAAAAAGAACAAAAGATAACAGGTGGGGACTAAAAAATGAATAGGGGAAACAACGCGTATCAGTACGATTATAACGCAACTCAGGAGGAGTATATAATTCCTGAAGAAAAAATAGAGGAAAAGAGAATTATACTCACTGAGCTTAGAAGAAAGAAAGAAGACAAGAAGACAAAACGCAATATTATTGTTGGTATTACCATACTTGTAATGATGGGATTGACAGTCGCTTTCCGATATGCATCGGTTACACAGATCAATTACGAAAATCATAAATTAGAGCAGGAATACCAGCAAAAAACTGCAGTAGTGCAAAATCTTCAAGTAGATATCGAAAGCAATATGAATATTGCAGAGATAGCTGAAATAGCAGAAACAAAGCTTGGAATGCATAAACCGTTTTCTTATCAAATTAAATACATTGATGTAGAAACACCGGATCAAACGGAGTATAAAAATACAGAATTTACAAAAGAGGAAAATAATGATGATATTCCGTTTGTTAAAAGATTGTTTAAGGATATAAAGCAGTTTTTTGGAGTGATATAATTACGGGAACACGGCATATATTTTACCGTATAGGACAGGAGGCATGGTAGGGTGGCTAAGAATTCCCGTAATGTTGACCGTGACAGCGGCAAAAAAACAAAAAAGAATAATGTAATTAAGGCAGTGATGTCATACGAGAGTGAGGACAGAGACGATAAGATTGCAGGAAAATCAATTGCAGTTTGTGTTGCGGTTATGGCTCTTTTGGCAGTACTGCTTTTTCGCTTTGCTTATTATCAATTTATAAAGGGAGATTATTATACCAAAAAGGCATATACACAGCAAAATTCATGGAGAACAATTTCTGCCAAACGAGGCACTATTACAGACAGAAACGGGAATGTCTTGGCAATCAGTGTATCTTCTTATTTAGTTAATGTAAATCAAAAAATTATACATGATAATCCGTCAAAAGGTCTGACAGTAGAGCAATACCAAGAAAAAATAGCAAAAGGCTTGTCACAATATCTAAATATGGACTACAATCTCATTTTAAAGCAGATAAAAACAGAGGGTAGATACAAGCTGATTGCAGAAAATATAGACTTGAAAAAAGGCGAAGAAATAAAGGCTTGGTTAAAAGCAGAAAAAATAAAAGGTGTTTACGTAGATGAAGACACCACAAGATATTATCCTAACGGCAAGCTTGCAAGTCATCTTATCGGTTTTACGGGAAAAGATGACCAGGGACTTGTTTGCGGTGTTGAAGTCGCACTGGACAAATTGCTTACGGGAACGGATGGCAGAATAATCACAGCCGTTGATGCAGCCGGAAATGAGCTCCCGTATGATGAAGTAACGAGGCTCGACCCCACTGACGGATATAATGCGGTGCTTACAATAGATGCAACTGTTCAAAGTATGGTAGAAAAAGCATTAAAGGAAACAATTGACGAATTTAACGTAATCAAAGGCGGAGCAATTGTTGTAATGCAACCTGATACATGCGATGTTTTGGCTATGGCATCTTATCCTGATTTTAATTTAAATGATCCGTATGCGGCGCCTCCCGGAGAAGATGAGAGTACATGGATAGGTAATACGGAGGATAACGTAAAAAAACTCTATGAAACTGTTTGGAGAAACAAAGCACTCACAGATACGTATGAACCGGGATCTACATTTAAGTCCATTACGGCAGCTATGGGTATTGAAGAAGGCCGTATAAACAAAAATTCGATTGTAAGTGACGCACCTCTTGATTTGTCAGGTTGGCAAATTCGTTGTTGGAGAAAATATCAGGACCACGGCTCAGAAACTTTTGCCGACGCAGTTAAAAATTCCTGTAACCCTGTATTTTCAAAGCTTGCCCTTGATATAGGAATTGATAAGTTTTATGAGTATATAGAAGCTTTTGGATTTAAAAGCAAAACAGGAATCGTACTTTCGGGAGAAGCTAACAGTATTTTCCATACTAATCCTACGGAAATTGACATGGCTGTTACGTCTTTCGGACAAAGAGTTCAGATTACTCCCATACAATTGGCAACGGCGTATTGCTCAATTGCCAACGGTGGAAAACTTATGAAACCCAGAATTGTAAAGGAAATTACTGACAGTAACGGAATTGTTGTAAAAAGCTATGAATCCCAAGTCGTTCGTCAAGTTATTTCAGAAAGCACATCAAAAGAGCTTATGAACATGTTGGAACAAGTTGTAGCTTCAGGTACGGGAAGTAACGCATACGTTTCAGGTTACAGAGTTGCAGGTAAAACCGGAACTTCACAAACAACCACATCAGAAACAGATGGCCGTTACATAGCATCATTTTGCGGAATAGCACCTGCTGATAATCCTGAAGTTGTTATTTTAGTAATGCTTGATCACCCGGCGCCGGAAGATGGCACATCAGCCTCAGGAGGTAAGCATGCGGCACCTGTAGCAGGAGACCTTATTGAAAAAATACTTACGTATATGGAGATTGAAAAAAGATATACTGAGCTCGACAAAACAAGCATGATGGTAAAGAAATACGTTCCGAATGTATCAAACAAGACAGTAGAAAAAGCCATTGAAGAACTAAAAGCGCAAGGATTTTCTTACATTATTGCAGACGCTGACTCAAGTGCGGACTTGTCAAAGCTTACAGTTACAGAGCAAATTCCACGATATAATTCATACGTTATGTCCGGCTCAAGCGTTGTGCTTTATACGAGTCAAGAAAGCACAAGAAAAACAGTAACTGTGCCAAATCTTGTTGGATATTCTCTTGCGGAAGCAGTAGAAACACTGAATAATATGGGACTTAACGTTCACGCAAATAACATTGGAAACGTAGTTTCGCAAAGCATAGAGGCGGGAACGGTTGTAAACAAGGGCTCTGTAATAGAATTGGAATTAATTAATAATGATACGGAGGTTGCAGGTTGATGAATTTATATGATGTTATAAAAACTAATGAAATAACAACAGAATATAATGGCACTTATGACATTAGCAGAATTAATATAAAAACAATAGAAATTGATAATAGAAAATGCGTAGAAGGTTCATTGTTTATCTGCATAGAGGGTTATGTTACAGATGGACATAAGTTTGCTCAAAAAGCTGTAGAAGCAGGAGCTGTTGCTGTTGTCGCAAAAAATCCGGAAGCTCTTGCCAAATATGGAATAGCTTTAGATGTACCTGTTATTTACACAAAAGACACACGCAAAGCCTTGGCGGCTTTTAGTGCATCTCTATACGGAAATCCGTCGCACAAAATCAGTCTTGTGGGAATTACAGGCACAAAAGGAAAAACAACAACCTCATATATGATAAGGTCTATATATAAAGCGGCAAAACTTGACACAGGTCTTATCGGCACAATATGCAATAAAATAGGAGAAGAAGAAATCCCCACAGAGCGCACAACACCGGAGGCAAATGTATTGCAAGAATTACTCTGCAAAATGAAAGAAAGAGAAATTAATACATGTATTATGGAGGTTTCCTCTCAAGGATTGCACCTTGACAGAGTAGGATTTTGCAAATTTTCTACAGCAGTATTCACAAACCTCTCAAAAGACCATATAGGCGAGAATGAACACGCGAATATGGAGGAATATGCAGAGGCAAAGGCAAAGCTTTTCTCTATGTGTGGCAATGCTTTAATTAATGCTGATAACTCTTATTCTCATATCATGATAGAAAGTGCAAAAAAATCGTCAGCAAAAATTTATACTTACGGTATAGATTGTGAGAGTGATTTTAAAGCAGAAAATATAGTAAAAAATTATAACGGCGTGGAGTATGACATTGTTACCGCAAAAGAAACATATCATATAAAGGTGCCTATACCGGGGAAATTCAGCATATATAACTCACTTTGCGCTTTTGCATGTGCGTATATAGAAGGAATCTCTCCAAAATGTGCAATAGACGGATTGGAAAACGTATTTGTACCGGGAAAAGCAGAAAATGTTCCAACAGGTAAAGATTTTTCTGTATTAATCGATTACGCTCACAATCCTGACAGCTTTGAAAATATATTGACAACAGTTAAAGAGTATGCTAAAAGAACTATTTTTGTTTTTGGCTGCGGTGGCGACCGTAACAGGCCGAGAGCTCTTATGGGAGAAACTGCCGGTAAATTTGCTGATTTTACGATAATTACATCAGATAATCCTAGAAGTGAAAATCCCGAGAGCATAGTGAAGGATATAGAAAAAGGCATAATTCCCACGGGCGCAGACTATATTTGTATTGTGGACAGGAAACAGGCTATTGAGTATGCAATAAAAAATGCACAGCCCGGTGATGTTATTATTTTGGCAGGAAAAGGACATGAAACAGAACAGATTTTTGCAGACAGAACTGTCCATTTCGATGAAAGAGAAATAGTAAGAGAAATTTTGAGAGGAATAGAGGAATAAGGTAATTATGAATCTGAACATAAAAAAAATTGCAGAATATACTTCAGGTACATTGTACGGCGATAAGGATGTTATTGTTACAAATGGTGTTATTGACTCGAGAAAAGCAGAGCAAGGCAGTCTTTTTATAGCTCTTAAGGGAGAAAATACAGATGGTCATCGTTTTGTTGAGACTGCATTTAAAGCAGGTGCCGCTGCAGCAATGGTGCAAAAAGGATATTCCGTAGCAGCTGAAGACAGAAATGTTGTGGCAGTTGATAACACAGAAAAGGCGATGGGTGACATAGCTGCCGGGATAATACGCGAAAGAGGAAACTCTCTTATAAAAGTGGCAGTGACAGGCAGTGTAGGTAAAACTTCCACAAAAGACATGATTGCTTTTGTTCTTGCGCAGAAGTACAAAACACTTAAATCTAAGCTTAATCACAATAATGAATTAGGTCTGCCTTTAACAGTTATGGGATTGGAAAAAGAGCATCAGGTACTTGTTGCGGAAATGGGAATGCGCGGCATGGGACAGATTGAATATCTTACAAATATTGTTAAACCTGACATTGCGGTTATTACAAATATAGGAGTTGCGCACTTAGAACTCCTTGGTTCGAGGGAAAACATTCTGAAAGCCAAACTTGAGGTTTGTAAAGGTATGAAGGCTGACAGCACACTTGTGCTTAACGGTGATAATGATATGCTTTCTCAAGAAAATATTGTGCGTAATATTTTGTCGGAATATGGTGTTACGTGTCCGAATATTATATATTTTGGTACAGAAGGTAATTCTGATTATAAGGCAGAAAATATACACGGTAGCAACTATTTACTCTTTACACCGTCAGGGGAGAAATTTGAGATTCGTCTTAAGGTTCCCGGTGTCCACAATGTGTATAACAGCATGGCGGCAATTTGCGTTGCAAAGTCTGCAGGGATTTCTGTAGAGGATGCTGTAAGAACTCTTTCTGAGTTTGGAAAAGACGTTTCAAGACAAAAAATCATCGAAATGCCATGGGGATACATAATTGACGACACATATAATGCAGGTCCGGAGTCTATGGAGGCATCGCTTTCTGTATTGGGAGAAATGAAAGCAGATTTAAAAATTGCTGCTTTGGGAGATATGCTTGAGCTTGGAGAAATGACTGAAAAATCCCACAGTAAAGTCGGAATGCTTGCTGCTAAACATGCGGATATACTCCTTGCGGTAGGTCATAATTCTATGTTATATTATGATGTGTTTTCGGGGGAGAAAAAAATACATACAAACGATTCGGCGGCAGGAGCCAATATGTTGCTTCCGCTGATAAAAGAGTACATTTGTAAAGGAAAACGACTTGCCATACTTGTAAAGGGTTCAAATGCTATGAAAATGAATATTATTTCCGAAGCCTTGATTCATTTTGGCGTATAAGTTGCAAAACACGGAGGTTTATTTATATGACAACTAAGTTGACAATTGCTTTTTTAGTTACGTTTGCAGGAGCGGTGTTGCTGGCTCCGTTTTATATTCCGCTTTTAAGACGTTTGAAATTCGGGCAGACAATCAGATACAATGGGCCGCAAACTCATCTTAAAAAGCAGGGTACACCTACTATAGGAGCTCTTATTTTTATTACACCGCTTATAATTGTTTCCCTTGTGATGTATTTTGCTGATATTGCACCTCAGATAATTCCGTTGCTTTGGACTACGGTTGGCTTTGCTTTTGTTGGTTTTCTTGATGATTTAATCAAAATCAGAAAAAAGAGCAAGGACGGTTTAAAACCTTACCAAAAAATGGTTCTGTTGTTTGTTGTCTCTTTAGCTTTTGTTTTTTATATTACTTATAAAGATTATGTTGATAATTCTATCATTATTGAGTTTTTCGGATTAAAAACAAGCTTGAATATTTCATGGCTTTTTATTCCGTTTTCTGTGCTTGTACTTCTTTCTGCAACAAATGCAGTTAATCTTACAGACGGTCTTGACGGTTTGTGTGCAGGATCCTCGTTCATTGTTTGTATGTTGTTTACGGCAATTTCTATTATGCTGTGCCCAAATGATTCTGTTGCATATTTTTCTGTTGCAATGGCAGGCGGATTGCTCGGGTTTTTATTATTCAATGCAAATCCGGCAAAAGTATTCATGGGAGACACAGGCTCTTTGGCTATAGGCGGAGCAATAGGTGCTTGCGCAATTATGCTTCAAAGACCGTTGATTCTTATTATTGCAGGTGCAGTTTTTGTAATAGAAGCATTGTCCGTAATACTTCAGGTAGGTTTCTTTAAGATGACGAAAGGCAAGAGACTTTTCCGTATGGCACCTATACACCATCATTTTGAACTTTGCGGATGGAGTGAACGAAAAGTTGTTATAGTATTTTGGATTTTTACGTTACTGTGCTGCATATTAACTTTTTTATCCATAAAATAATCTGATTTTTAAAAGTAAAGCAAGCAAAGAAAGGGGAGGTGGAGCAAGTGATTCCGTCTGATAATAAAGAAAGAAAGAATAAGAGTAATTCAATGGAGGACGTGAAGCGGCGTGTACGTGAAAGCATACGATATAATCAGCCTGATTTTTGGTTGCTTTTATCAATCGTTTTACTTTTAGGTTTGGGAACCATGATGGTTTTCAGTGCCAGCTCTGCTACTGCCTATGCATCGAAGGCAGGTTCTGCCTATGCAGTACTTAAAGACCAGTTGTTAAATGCTGTTATAGGTGTTGTTGCAATGGCTTTTGTGAGCTTTATAGATTATAAGTTTTTAGCAAAATTTACAATTCCTTTTTTTATTGGCTGCAATGTTCTTTTGGTGCTTGTTCAGGTTATGGGTATAACTCTTAATTATGCAAAGCGTTGGCTTAAAATCGGAATAACATTTCAGCCTTCGGAATTCTACAAAATTGCAGTTATTCTTTTTCTGGCCTATGTTTTTTCGAAACCTGGTTTGTCTCACAAGGCAGTGCGTTTGATGGGTGTGGTAATATATATTATTCCCGTTGGAGTAGGTATACTGCTTCTTGCTTTGCAACCACATATAAGCTGCGTTATGATAATAGGTCTCGTTATGGTAGCAATGATGTTTGCCGGCAGGGTTAAATTGCCAACATACATTTTAATGGCTGCAGGCGTTGTAGGATTGGCGGCAGTTGTTTTTGCCTCCGGAATGGTTGACTTCTCATATATAGGCGAGCGTTTTACCACATTCCTTGATCCTGAACGTGATACATCAGGTGACAGCTACCAAATTATGCAATCTCTGTATGCAATTGCATCCGGCGGACTTTTTGGAAAGGGATTTGGTCAGGGTGTCCAGAAATACCTTTATTTGCCTGAACCGTACAACGATTTTATTTTATCTATATTGGCAGAAGAACTTGGTTTTGTAGGCGTAGCTCTCGTTCTCGGCTTATTTGCATTGTTTATTTGGCGAGGCTTTAAGATTGCACGTCATGCGCCTGATAAATTTTCTTCGCTTACTGCCTTCGGAATTACCATGTTGATTACAGTTCAGGTTTTAATGAATGTTGCAGTTGTAACGTCGTCTATGCCAGTTACGGGAATTTCTTTACCGTTTTTTAGCTATGGAGGAACTTCACTTGTTATTCTGTTGGCGGGTATGGGAATTCTTCTTAATATTTCAAAACAGTCTCATTATGACAAGTTTTAATTACCGCCCCATTCACGGGTCCACGTGACTTTCCGTAATGTCACCACCTAAAGCACGAATTTTTTCGGTTAAGCCGTCATATCCTCTTTTTATGTAATCTTCATCGTATACGGATGTCTGTCCGTGTGATAAAAGACCGGCTATTATCATAGATGCGCCGCCTCGTAAATCATAAGAATACAGAATATTGCCTTTTAGATGATTTCTGCCTGTAATATGTATTCCGGATTCAGTATGTTTGATTTTTGCTCCGGTCTTCATTAACTCTTCTGCTGCTTTAAATCTTTTTGGAAATATTTTATCTATGACATACGTTTCTCCTTTTGCTACTGCAAGAAGGGGAAGTATAAGTGATTGTGCATCTGTCGGAAAAGAAGGGTAAGCATCAGCAATAATAACTCCCGGAGATTTTAGTTTTTTTCTTATTGCTCCGTCTGAAATTTCAATGACTGACTGCTCCTGGCCGTCATATTTATATTTGTGCTCTTTTATATTGCATCCCATGGTACGCAAAATATCTAAAGTTTCTTTGCAATGTGCGGGAATGCAACCATGTACGGAAATGCCGTCGCCTACTGCAGCTGCTGTAATAAAATATGTAGACGCTTCAATTCTGTCAGGTATTATTTTAAATATTAGATTTTCTTTTGCATAATCCTTTTGTCCCTTTATTTTGATACATCCTGTTCCTAAACCTTGTATTTTGGCGCCTAACTCCTTCAAATAGTTGCCGAGACACAAAATTTCCGGCTCGGTTGCGGCTCCGTAAATAATTACATTTTCTTCTAATCCTGCTGCTGCCAACATTGCGTTTTCTGTGGCTCCTACGCTGGGAAACTTTAAATAAATGTTTTTCGTAGGCTCTGTGTTACAGTCAGTCCTAAACACTTTTGTTTTTATATGTGTGTTATTCAAGGTTGTTTCTATACCCATTTCACGCATTGCGGTCTCGTGAATATCGATTGGCCTCTCTCCGATTGTGCAACCGCCGGGATAGGCAACTTCTGCTTCTTTTAATCTTGCTGTAAGTGCACCTAAAAAGGTTACGGAAGATCGGCACAGACATGCTTTGCTTGCTTCTATTTTAGACTTATTTACATTTGTGGCATCTACTTCAATGATGTTTCCCGGACTCTTTTTTATGAACTTAACTTTGCAGCCAAGATCTTTGAGAATATCCATTGTCGTTCTTACATCGGAAATATCCGGACAGTTGATAATTCTTGAAACACCTTTGTTAATTAATGTTGCAGACAATACGGGCAAAACTGCATTTTTTGCACCGCTTATCATAACATCTCCTTTTAAAATACAACCTCCGTTAATAGTATATTTTGTCATATATTTCACCACGTAATTATCAAATCAATCTGTAACTATTCTATGCCCAAAAAGTCGATATTGTTACTTTGTGTCTATCTTTCGCATACAAAAATGGACGAAAATTTGTTTTGGGGCCGGACTTGAAATATTTTTTTGATAATGTAGAATAATGAGGAAACAAAAAGTATGTGAAGGGAAGAAAATTAAGTGTTTCGCAACTGCAAATATGCGATATTTGATTTAGATGGTACAATTACAGATCCTAAGGTAGGTATAACCACAAGTGCTAAATATGCACTTAGTGAATTGGGGTATAAAGATCAGGCAGAACAAGACCTAACTTGGATGATAGGTCCTCCGCTTTTAGACACATTTATAAAACTCACAGGACGTGATAGTAGTGAGGCGCAAATATTAGTAGATAAATACAGAGAGCGCTATAGTATTTTAGGTGTACATGAAAATACACTTTACCCAGGTATCAAAGATTTACTTGAATTATTAAAAAAGAAAAATATATGTCTTGCAATAGCATCTTCGAAGCCGACAATTTTTGTAGAACAGATTCTCGATGATTTTAATATTAAGGAATATTTTACTGTAATACAAGGCAGTGATATGGCAGGAAAATATGTTGAAAAGGAAGATGTGCTTAATATTGCGTTGGAAAAATTAGGTATAGCTTGCGATAAAGAAGAACTAAGCAAAGCAGTTATGATAGGAGATAGAAAATTTGATGTATTGGCAGCAAAAAAAATCGGCATAAAATCAATTGCCGTAACATACGGGTATGCTGTTAAAGGTGAATGGGATAATTTGCATGCAGATAAATTTGTATCTACAACACAAGAGTTGATTTCACTTTTTTTACTTAATTAAAAGTTTTTCAAGCTCAGCTTTTTTGCCGCGAAAAACATTTAAATCAATTGCTTGACCTTGATGACCGGAAAGAATTCCGGAGTCAGAATATTGCCAGAATTGCCAATCACTAACTCCAAGGAATAGAGGGTTAAAATAAATATTACGAATCCACAGAGGATACGCATCATATTTGTCTTTGATATACAGAGAGTAAGCTTTATACGTTGTGTATATTATTGGCTTAACACCATAAAAACGTTCCAGCTCATAAAGAAAATCATTGAGAATAACTTGAACTTTTTCTGCAGAAGGAGGATTTTTATAGTAATCCCCGTAAAACTCTACATCAACAACAGGAGGGAGCATTCCGCTATGCTTGCCCACAGTGGAAATAAAGTTTTCTGCTTGTGTAATACCGCTGCTGTCATAGCTTAAAAAATGGTAAGGCGAAGCATAAATTTCTGTATCAGATATATTTTGCCAATTATCAGCA
>JAEIGA010015822.1_pt1 | contig 11483 bp, 17 predicted proteins | sample 9270691 | NCBI WGS metagenome assembly JAEIGA01 (sample SAMN17057246, study PRJNA624740) | gut metagenome | biome: biome; isolation source: fecal sample | host: Bos grunniens | place: China: Xizang | collected 2019
AGACTCTTCATTATATCTGTACTTATTATTCCAGATGTCTAACGATAGTTTATTTTCTCCAAGCCATTCTTGTACTGTCATTTAAAGATTGTTTATTTGTTCAATTAGATAATCTCGAGATTTGTTTTCACAATAATCTAACACTTCATTTAGTAAATCCCATTCATCGTCATATAGTTTAAAGTACACATCTGTAGATGCTCGACTAATATCATATCCTTTATATAAATGGAGATATTTGCCATGGCCGTTACTTTTTATATAGTAATTATCTAAATCCCAGTAATAATCGGGATATACATTAACATAATAACGGCACATATTCCCTCGTTCTTTACTAACTTTAGCTAATTTTTCGATCCAAGGTCTCATACTTAAAAATTCATTATATTTCTAATTAATAAAGTTTTTTCAAATTTATTAATAAGATCTCTCTTGTCTTGGGTAATTAATTCAGTAAATGCATTATAAATTGTGAATCCATCTATTCTATCATCAGTCGTATAATACTTAGATTTATCATTATAGAATAATTCTTTGTATACATCAATAGGAGATGTTTCAGACAACTTAATATTACCAAATCCGTTATTAATTTTAGCATTAATACAGTTGTCTACCCAATGCCCCAAATCAGCAAATATATCATTTCTTTTGAACTCCATTTCAGAGAGTTTCTTAAGAGTAACACCAATGTCTTCAGTAATAGACATGGCATTTCGTAAGAAACTATAATTAATTGCTGACTCTGGTTCTAACTCAGAGATACTCAACATATCAGGATTAAACACACTTAAATTCAGACAAGCCATATTTAATGCTCCTGTATAAAATTTAACAAGAGGTTTTCTGGTATCAAGTGCGTATAACATACTAATTACTTGTTTATGATTATCATAGGCATATTCATCGGGCAAAACTCCCTGAATCCATACTCTATTATAAATCACATCATCAAAATTAATCTCTCCTTCTTTAGTTAATGATATTTGGTCTGCAGGTTTGGCATGGATAATAAAGTTATCAGTAAGCTTGGACACTCTCTCAATAAAAGGGATTACGTATGCTTCTGTTGTAAAATACTCTTTATCCTTAATTCTTGTTGCTTTTCCTTGCAACATTTGCTCCATTGTCAATTCCATTAGTCTACAAATTTAATATTACATTTAATATCTTGTTCTGTGAAATAATCTTTTAACATTCTAGCCACTATTTCGTGGTCTTCAATATCTTCAACATCCCAGATTTCTAAATGTTCAACTAACTTTGTTGCATAATGTCTATGAATAGGACTTTTAAAAGCAGTACAGGCATTTTTTGTTATGCCTATATGATATTCTTTAGCAAAATTATCCAGAATTGCAACGACTTCCGGCTTACACAAATCCAATAACCAATATTTAAAAGAGTCAATTGATTCAAAATATCTGAATTTATCTACTTCATAACTATAATTATCCTTTAATATACTGCATCTTATTGGCATATAATATTCCAACATTTGACATAATACATCAACAGGATTTTCATCTTTGAACTTATACTCAATCAATATTTTAAATAAGATTCTATCTAATCTCGAATTATATAATGCCGCCCAACCATCATTAAAGTTTTTTCCGACTTTGGAAGGTTTATAGTATAGCATACCTGGCATTACCTGAGATCTATTTTGTACAAATAGATGAGCAATTGAATCCTCTCTATCTGTACCTAGAGCTTTATTTAATTTAAAGACTTCGTAAAAATATTTTCTATGAAGAATAAAATCCATTATATGTTTAATTAACTATTACGTTCTTTTCATATAATTACAAATTTAATCTGTTAATAAAAATAAAGGGAGATAGCATGTTTTACTATCTCCCTCCTTATTATTCAATAAAAATCAAGCTTCAATACCGAAAGCAATCCAGGTTCCCTTCTTAGTGTTCTTAGAAGGAGTATACCAACCCTTAGCTACAGTAGCCTGACCTTCAATTACTTCCTTAACCTTATCAAGTCTGAAGTTACCCTTAAACAAACCATCCTTATACATATCCTTGATAGCGTTAAGAGCGTCGGCCTTGTTAGTATCCCACTTACCAATGGTAACACCGGTTTCTTCATCGATTGCTACATAAGTAGTCTTAAACTTACGCTTACCCTCTCCCTTAACATTTTCAATACGATAGGGACGTTCACGAGTATCAGCTACTGAAGATTCTACAGTAATCAAATAACCAGCACCTGGGCAGCTCTTACCCTTCTTTTCAAGATAATCAAGCATAAATTCCTTTACACCACGTTCGGTAACACCATTAGACTGCTTAGACTTCCAATTCTTATAAGCCTGTGTTGCGTCACCATTGATGTGGAACAAATTCTCTTCTACCTGTGCAATTGCTGCTTCCTTACTTTCTGCTACGATTTCTACCTTCTTAAAATTCAAAATTGTTGTACTCATAATAATAAATTTTTAAACATTAATCATTTTCATATAATCTACTTTTCTATATCAGATGATGTTTTCATCATTGATGTATTCAATTATACTATCCAAATTGAAAAAATCCAACTGAATTTATCTTAAAAAATGTTAAAAACTTATCTATTAAATTTGCTCAAAACGGGCAATAATTATCTAACAATTTTCGAATTTGTTTCGGCATATCTTTTGGTTTTATGCCAAAATCCGGAAAAATAGTATTTCCATACATTAAACTTTCACAGATAACACCTATAGATTTTAATAATGTATTTTTTATATCATTAGGCATATCCTTCCCAATCATAAGTAATACCTCATAGCAATTAATATTCTTTCCTTTTTTACGAAGTTCGTTAGTTACATAACAAACTAAAGAAATACATGCTAATTTATCAGACAGATCGGGACCCATAAAATATACATTGAAATACTTATTATATACCTTTAATAGTTTATCAAAGTTGATATTTTGAAGGTCGTTCATCTAAACTATAACCTTTATAACCTATTAAATAAGCCGCATACCTTAATAACATATTAAACTCATGGAAACCTTCTCTAATCTCTCCATAAGTAACAGGTCTAACTTTTGAGTAAAAATTTGGAATAGTAGAAACTACTAGATAATTAGCTTTTAATTTAGGAGCTTTCATTCCATAGAATTTTTCTGCACACAACTTTAATAAGTATATATACATTGCAAATTCACGACTGTAATGAAACTTTCTAATATTATTATCTATTTCACTAACTATCTTACCAATAGTCTTAACATCATTAACTGTTATTGTATTAGTTTCTGTATCAATGGTATAATTATCTATTTTAGATTTAAGTCTTATAATAAACTTTTTACCATTAGGACATTCGGCTTCTACATCAAGTAATATAGCTTGTTCATTTTCAGAAATAGGATCTATTAATACTCCTTTTGGATGTAATAAATCTTGAACAGACTTATTATTACTTAAAGCTTCTACACAAGATTTAACAATCTCACGGGTTTTATGATCTAAATAGATCCTTTCTTTAGCTGTAAGATCAAATTCTTGTTTTTGCCTAGATTCCCAATATGGAGTACATTTAGTTACTACTTCTCTAAATCTATCCATAGTGATTTTATCCTTATAATACTCAATTTTATTAGACGCTTTTATAACGTCATTAATTGTTATTTCTTTCTCAAGAAATGTTGGGTATAATACATCTGCCACAGCACCTAATTTAGCTGTAGGTTTTCCTAAATCATCAGCAAGTTCAAAGAATTCTGGCTGCAAAGTAAGTTCATGAACTGCAGAACCCATCTCCAAAGCAGGAGCATATCCAATAGGTTTGAAGCCTGCAAAAAACTTTTCTGGAGTTCCTTCTTGCCTAGGATTTAATAATCCTAAACGGGAATTACTTATATATCCACTATATCGTTCTGAGAAATAAACAGCGTCTGATATTTTTTCCAAACGAAGAGTATCCAGCAATGGGGTTATTTTAATTTCGCTTAAATTCATATACTAACTCTTTAAAATTAGGAAATATTTTCATAAATTCTAAATAAGCCTTCTCAATTTCTAGATATTTAAGAGAATATATTCTTCCTATTGGTCCCCACTTCTGATTATTTTCTGCATCCATTAACAAACAAGGTATTCCAGATAGGTTTAACTCTATCATATTACTAATAGAGTCATCAATAAAAACATCTACCTTACCTTTAATTAAGGTACTTTTTCTACCATATTGATACCACTGTTGGTATATAGGTTTTACTTTAATATTATGTTTAATAAGATATTCTCTTGACCAAGTTTTAGGAATAACTCGTTTTGTGCAAAACAACTCTGCTTCAAAATCAGGATAATGTTTTATAGGTAAATTTAACCAAAAATCTTTATCCTTTTTTAGTTTTCTTTGAATGTTTCTGATGACTTCGTAATCATTTTTAGGAGTTCCGAATAATTTTACATATTCAGGCCACCAAAAATTGATTGTATCATCTAAATCTAATCCACATCTTAACATTAATGGTTATTTTAAAATTCTTCTATATCTCGGATTTCTCCGACCCCAAATCCAGTTTGATTAGCTATATCACAAAAGTCATCCCAATCAGTAGGAACGTCTAAGTCCCATTCACTTACTAATTTTGTCATAATTCTATTCTCTGCTTCTTCCATAGATCTAGCAGAAGTAGATATAATATAAGGATTATTATCCTCACAAACTGGTATTATATATTTACTCACAATTATATTATTTACTAATTAATTGATAAAAATAATCTGCTGGAATCACTGCAACTGTTCCTCTACTAGGAGAGCCTTCTTTTCCAGCTTTTTTCCATATCACACAAAATGGTTTGGTTTTATCTGAACAAGCATCTCTAATATCAAAGTAATTTGGCATATTCTGAGTATATTTAGATTGTATATTAACAGGTAGTTCATTATTCATATCACATATGTCTACTTTATCAGCGTCTAACGCTTTATTTTGACTTCTGCTTGATACACAACCTTCATAACCAATCTCTCTAAGTTTATGAACTATTTCTAATTCAAAACTATTACCTTTCTTCTTTGATTTTGCTGCAGTTTTACTTCTTCTAACAGCAGGATCTGCCCAAATGAATGTCATTCCATCCTTGCTTTTACTACCAGATCCAGGTTTATTAGCTCTAGATTTAATAGAACTAACTTCTAAACCTGTTTTTTCACTAGCAAGTTCTATTGTTTCAAAGACTTCTTTAGTACCATTCTTATATGTGACTTCAACACTAGTATTTGTCTATTTCTTTGCCATAATTTAATCAAAATAAGGTTCACCTATTGGAAGACCTTCTTCATATTTTTGATACCTAGTAGTATCAATGACTTCATCCCTAACATTTCCTTCTTTATCCAAGAATATCGGATTATGCTCATCTTTATCAAAATAATTAAGTTTTGGATCATAGAATCCGTATGTCATAACAATTGTATTATATGGAATCCAAGAAGTTTCATCCATGTCTTCATGTATAATAGTTTCATACTCAAAATATTCTTCTATGTCCATATACCAACAATTTTTTTCAAAGGGCATTAAAGATATTTTAGTAGGAGCCACTGTTTCATATTCAGACCCTACATCTTCCAATACTGCAAATAGTCTCATTTTTTAAAATTTTTATAAATTTTTATTGCACTTTTAATTAGTTCTAATGTCTTACTACGTCCATGTAAACGATAATGATCGCTTATATCTTTAGCCCCAGTACTTCTGGGAATTAAAGTTACAATAAGTTCTGGGTATTGTTTTCTAAGTTTGTTAGTAAACTTTACTCCAGTTAAATCATTATCGTATAATAATGCAATATACTCAAATCTTTGTTTTAATTCTTCTAACACTTTCTCTGACACAAACTGAGTCTCAGAATTAGGCGCTATTGCTGATATTCCCAAAGAATATAAGCAAAGTACATCTTTCATAGACTTTGTAATTACTACAACCTTACCTTTTTTAGGAAGTTGTTTATAACCCTGAATAGTTTTTGTGGATACATTACCTATAAATCTAAATTCCTTTCTTTTAGGCATATATATTCGCCATTGCTCAATATTTTCTTTCTTTCCGAAATAATATCCATATATTGGACTATGTTGGGCAGATTGAGCGTATATATAATTATTTAAAAATACAGTTTTGCAACTATATACCTTAAACTTATTTAGAATTTCTTTTGTAATTCCAAAACTATTCCACCATTTTAACTCTGCTTCTGTAAAGTCTTTTACTTCAACCCTAATAAAGGTTTGTTTACTTCCTTCAAATTTAGGCTGTATTTTAATAGCAGATGTTTTAATCGGAGCACTAGTTGTATATCCAAAGTCTTTAGCTATGATACGAATAGCTTCGTGGTAGTTACAACTATATTTAGTCATAACTACATTAACGAAGTCTAAACATTGACCCGTAGCAAAGTCTTTGAAATACAAAGTGCCCGATTTTCCTCTAAAATAACTACAAGTTTTATGCTTATCATCTCGTAAAGGACTTACAAATAAACCTTTATTTACGGGAGCTCCCAGATAATAAGCCATATAAGTCTCTTCATTATTTTTCGAGAGTAGGAATTCCTTAGTTATCTTAGGCTCAAAAGTAAAATTAAACATAAATACTAAGGAATTATATATTTATACTAAGGAATCATTAAAGCAGATCATCAAAATTAAAATCGTTTTCAGGAGCTTTATCTACCCCAATTGTATCCATTCCTACAGGATCACTAGGCATCTCTGTAGGAGTAGCATTAACAAATTTACTACGTTGTGTTTCTTCATAATCGCTGAAGAACAATTTATCTCCAATATAATTATCAGAAATAAAAGACTCTCCTTCTTTATTAATTGCTACAATACGAGGGATATCAGCTACTACTTTACCATCACGATTCTTGCCAACAAGCTTCAATTTAGTTTTAGTACCTTTAGCCTTTTCGGTAATCTGAATAAGAGCTTTAGCAACATCATCAAAACTTCTAAACTTAGAACTAGCTGCCTGCATCTTCTCAAATCCTGCAGGATTCAATACCTGAGCAGTCTGCTTTACAATAGCCATCAAAGTTTCAAAATTAGAAGGCATAACTACCTTTCCTCCATTCTTGCCATCAAATTCTCTTCTTTCATCATCACCGTCTTTTGGGAAGAAGTTAGTTACTGAAAAATAACCATCCTCATTCTCAAACTTAATATCAAGTACCTTATACGTCATGCTGGGGTCTTTCTTGCCCGCAAATTCACGGATTTCACAACCTTTAAATTCTACATCATGAATATTCCATGCTGACAAGGGACGACGTGTGTTTCTTACTGCTGATTCTGCTGAAATTCCAAAGTTAAATGCCATAATTTTAAAATTTTAGATATTTTTAATATTTTAATCTATTAAATTAGAGAGTAAAGTCAAAATTACTAAGCTCTGTATCATCTAAATTCAAATTTATGTCATCTAATGAATCTATATCGAGTTCATCCTCGATATTAACAATCTCATCTGGAACCTTAATTTCTTCAGGTTCTGCATCTCCTACTAGATAATAAATTCCCTCATTACTAGTAGGCTCTAGTTTAAAGGTTGTGCCATAAGTAGCAAGCTTTTCATTAGCTGCTCCTCTATAGCTTACAGTATTACTTTTTGATAGTTTATTACCACCTTTAGTACCAAAGGCACTATCTGTGCCGATAATTGGTACTGCTTTCTTATCCTTCTTCTCATACTTGATGTCTATACGACAGTCTTCACAGATTTGCAACAAGTCTATCGCACCCTGGGTGAGAATAAGCTTGTTAGAATCAAGTGTTACGATAGGATCTGGGTTATTGTCTACCTTACTACTAGTTTTACTAGCTTTACTAGTTTTAGCAGCAGTATCGACTGTTACTTCATCTTTACCAATGTAGGTAATTTCACCTGTTTGTTCATTAACATTATAATGAAAAATAATATCCAACTTCATATCAATCCTCCTCGTTATATTCCTTAATTCTATTAACTACATAATTCAAATCATTATCTATATAAATATCATTAAACAATCCCATTGGAGATTTTGCGGTACAAGTTCCATCGGAATTAGTAATAAATTTATAAGAAGGATTTCCTTCATCATCTCTTTGTACTGTAGTAAACAGAACATAAGTAAACAAACCTTCTAGGGTAATTACAGAATCCAACATCTTACCAAGAGTCTTCATCTTATAATAAGGATTGATTCTATCACCGATATTTTCACTATGAGTAGACACAACGATGTTGAGATCATCACGCATATTCATAGCAGTCTTCAACACTTGGTATACATGTTGTGCCATATCGGTAAATTTATCATAAGACTTTTCCTTAGCTCTATCCATTGCTTCAAATCCCATAATATATTGAAAATCATCAATTACTACAGTAGTAACGTTGAGCATTTTCTTATCGATTACCTGTAGAACTTTACCGATTTGATCGACAGAACTAGAGGTGTAGAAGTTTCCAGATATTTTACCATCTGATAAAGAAAAGTTTTTGTACTTCTTATTAGCGCCTTTGATTCCAGGTCGCTTTCCTGTTGTAGAAATTATAAAAGTGTTTTCGGGGTTAAGATTACGAATTGATGTAGTTTTTCCACTACCTGATTCACCTACAATTGAAATTAATTCTGCCATTATAATATAAATTCAAAATTAGTTTTAGATTTATCTGTATTAATAGAATTATCTATAGTAATATTTGAATTATCTGATGTTTCTAGGATATAATTAGGATTAGTATAGCGTTCATAATCATAGATCTCGTCTGGTTTAGGAAGTTCTTTCCATATACCACAACGGCCAAAGAAGTTTACTCCGACTTCTACATCGGCTTCTCCATATCTATTTTTCAAAACGGTAATCGCTCTAAATTTATCCTGTAATATGCCAATATTATATTTATTATAGGTTGCTAATCTTTCTCTATGTGGCGAAAATATAGAAATCACAATTTCAGCATCTTGAACAGGGCCTCCACTATCTTTAGTATCAGATAGTCTCATATTATTTAACCCTTGTTTTCGCCTCTCCATACCTGCAGAATCTCTATTAGCTTGCATAATTACCAAAGGAGATATTCTACACATATTACGAAGTGTAACCAAATACGAAGAAACTAAATCAATTTCTTCTTTAAGGCTACGACCTTTATTTGGTCTAAGAAGAGAAATATGATCAATAACTACGAGATAGACAAGATCTGGATTATCAGGAACATAAATCTTACGATGCTCTGTTTCTTTAAAAGTTCCAATATCTTGTAAGTCAGCCATTAATAAGGAATATAATACTTCCGCATTCATACCTTTATCATAAATGGTGACTATTTCTTCTACTCTTCGTAGCCAAGGCATACATTCTTGAACTATTTGATAGTGATCATCACTTAAGATAAAATCTTTTTTACGAGATAATAATTCTTTTGGTGATAATTCAATACCATAAGTCTCAAAAATATACATACCTAATAGTTTAGCAAACAATAAATCAGCACTCATTTCTAGACTAGCATAAAACACCTTAAAATTGTTATCGTTAAGATGTTCCATTAAGGGCCTATAAATATAAGCATACAAAGCAAGAGAACTCTTACCTGTACCAGAAGGACTAAATACTAGAGAATAATTATTGGCGACTACACCATCAACTATAGACTCTAATTTAGGTAATCCCATAGAATATCCTATATTTTTACCCTCTCTACCAACTTGGATTTGTTTAAGTAGAGTATCTGCTATCATAATTGCTTTATCGCATTAAAATCAATATTAGCAATCTCTCCATCCTTAAGAGCTTCTAATTCTTCCCATTTATGATCAATTACAAAATTACAAAGTGTAGTTACAATAAGATTTTTTTCTTTTCCCCACTTTACTAATTCTATTATTTTCTCATGTTTTTCGGGATTCCAACCAATGGTCTTCCCGTAGTATCTATAGAAGTCTTCCAATGAATCGAATTTCTTGGAAACGCTTCTAATACCTACAGGTTCTCCATTAATTAATCCAAATACAGGATATTCCTCAAAAAGCTCTTTACCTATATCAAATGAACATTTATAAAAATTCTTTACAAAATTCTTATTAATTGTTACATCTTCTGGCACAAATTTTTCTCCAATATTAGGAATTTTATAAGACTTCGTAATAATCTCTTTATTCTGTAAAACAATAAGAGATTCTCGAATTCCATTTCTACAATTTTCAGGTAAACTTAAATAATGAGAAATAAATGTATAATCCTCATTATCTTGTAATAAAAGTAATACTGTTAAAAACAGCAATTCATCTGATGTGAGCTTATATCTCTCCATCAGAATTAATTGTTCATCAATGTTTAGCACGCATGTCAAGATTATTCCATTATATATTTCATCTTGACGCGAAGTGATTATTGGGTGGTTAAACCTTTAGACTTCGCTACGTGTTAATTTTTTAATCTTTTCTTCTAATTTAGTAATCTTAGCATTAGCAACTTTTAATTGCCGAGTTAACTGCTTTTGCATATCAGTAAACTCTTTCTTTGTATAATACTCTGTCATAGTTTTTAAAATCTATAAGTAAATTGTTGAACCTTTTTCTTATAAGGTTCCCAAGCTTCGCCTTTTAATAACTTTATAAGATTATCAGAATCAATTTTTATAATGTTGTTGTCTTTACGATGACTATTCTCCCACCACTTAGTTTCAACTGTATTATTAATAACAAGTGTGAAAAACTCTGCGGTTTTTGAACCTTCCTTACGAATAACACGACCTCTAGATTGTTGTGATTTAATCTCACTAGAGTTAACACCTAACATTATCCCAACAGATAATCCTGCTATATCTGCACCTGCTTCCATAAGTTTACAAGTATGTAATACACCAGAACTTTTAGTAGAAAATTCTTCAATAGTTGTTCTATTCTTCTTCTTGCTGTCTTTTCCAGTATATACTTGTCCAACAGAGAAAGATTCTGCTACTTTAGTATTCGCACAAAAAGTAACAATCTTTTTATCAGGACGATATTTAATTATTTCTTCTGCTAATCTTAATTTTTCAGGATGTTCATAAACAAATTTTTTCCGAGACTGAATAGCTCTAACAAATCCTGTAGCATGATAAGTAATTGCTTTTAGCATTTCTTTTTTCATACTATCATCACCTTTGCATAATTCATCGCGATAAGCAAGTCGGTTAGATAGGCCTTTGGGTCCAATCATCGACATCGCCTTTCTGAAGTCATACTGGAAAAACTCAAAGTGTTCTACAAATTCTTTATTATATTGTTTATAAAGATCCAAGTCATCAACATCAATAAGTACTAAATACTCATTATATTGTGATACCCATCCATTTAACTGAGCTTCTTGCAAAGTAACAGTATCCACAATTGGGCAATATTTTTCAAGGAGTTTATGTCGTTCATCAAGCCTTTCAAACGTTGCAGTAAGTCCTAATATTAATTTATATTTAACTGCAG
>JAEIGA010015823.1_pt1 | contig 11482 bp, 6 predicted proteins | sample 9270691 | NCBI WGS metagenome assembly JAEIGA01 (sample SAMN17057246, study PRJNA624740) | gut metagenome | biome: biome; isolation source: fecal sample | host: Bos grunniens | place: China: Xizang | collected 2019
AAGCCGCATAATCGGCCTCCTGAATGTTTACCGAAAGGATTTCGCTTGTAGCATCCTGATTTTTAAGTGTAAATTCCATTTATATAAAATTTTAATGTTTTTCTTCTTATAGGCGCTGCACACCGGCAGGGTGCACTTTACGCCTGAGTTTAAAGCGCACAAAAATACAAAAAGTTGAGCACAAAATCAAGTAAAAAACAATTTTGTTGACAACTTGCGCAAAACAAAAGGGGCAATTAGCGCACTTGGCTATCGTTTTGTAAAGTTTTGTGGTGGCAATACCGAACACCCGATGGCCCACCTGCGAACCGCATCATTTCACAACGGTTTTCTTGCCATTCACAATATATATACCGGCTTTCGGGTTTTGCACCAACCTACCGCAAAGGTCATACACGCCATTGACTACCGGTTTTTCACCGACACTCTCCACTGCATTTATGGAAGTTGCATCATCAGAAGTACCGACAGTCAGCACAAAAGGACAATCCCATACATTCTTGTCCTCATAGAGTTCGGTGACATTAAGATTGAACTCCGCTATATGTCCTTTGGGTGCTGTCTCATCCACCACCACCTTGAAGGATTTGGTGGATTCTGCACCAGCAAGCAAATAACTCATTCCCACATTACCTGTCACCACAGTAACATAAGGAGTAGTGCTTGTAAGCACAAGAGTGCTCCTCGACTTCTGCTCATAGCGACCATTGTTCATTATGGTGATATCAAGATAATTCTCACCCACAGCAAGCACACCCGGGAGAACACTCTTTATCTTAACACTATAATCGGCTTTGGCTGTTACAACCGACACAGCCGCCGAGCGCTCATACTCCCTGCCGTTGTACACTGCAGCGACAGAATAGCCGTATTCTGTATCGGACGACAATCCGCTATCAGTATATGTAAGAGCCTCCGTACTATGCACAAACGCCCCATTGCGGTATATATTGTAACCTTGGGCATTCATCACCGCATCCCACGACAACTTAATGATTTCTGCGCCAACAGCCTCGGCAACGACATTCACCGGAGCCGGCAACGGATTGCCTTCGACAGCCAACGAGAAACGACTGTAATTGTCATACACAAAACCGTTTGAAACATCCACTACGTTGTAAAACTCGGCATCATCGATATGCAGAATGTACACATCATAGCCATAGTCCAGCGCTGCCCATTGCTCGTCGGTAAAGAAATGACGTATTGCCACATATATCTCTTTACCCTCATAGGCGGCAAGGTCAACAGTATACTCAATCCATCCGTTACCATCTTCTTTCGTTATTGTCCACTCGTCGAGCATCACGAAATCGGCAGCCGAAGCATTGCCGTTCTCAGAGACGGCAACACCAAAATGCTCGCCATACCACGTATTTGTAGCACTTGAATGGGCACGTGCCCAAAAGCTGAATTTTGCATCCTGTCCCACTCTCACTTTGGGAGAGACAAGATAATTGTCGATAGGGACACTGTACTCCATCATAGATGCCTGACAATAGGTCTCACTCATCATCTGGCCCACACCCGAATGTGCCTCACCGACACGCTCCACCCTGTGTACTCCGAAAACCGAAGAGTGCCACCACGAATGGTCACGTCCATCGTTGCTGGCATCAAATGCTGTCCACCCCGCAAAGCCATCCTTTACATAGCCGTCGACATCCAGACCCGGTTCGAATTCATAGACAAAACTCTTGACCGAAGTATAATTGTCGGGGGTCGCATATATGTCAAAATTTATTGAGACATTGCCGGGGAGAGACTCGTCGATATCAACCACGAACTGCGCCGTACACTCCTCGCCAACACCCATAGCGTCAAGCACCGCCTCGCCACCGACCATTGTCACATAGGGCGATGAGCACTTCATTACAACCGCAGACTCACCGGCTGTGGGAACCGTACCCTCATTCACCATATTCACATTGATTGCCACACCCTTGCCCGGCTTCACCTTCTCGGGCCATACCGAGCGGCATACAATCCTCGCATAATTGTCAATCACAACCGTAATATCTTCGTTCCACTCCCACGTGCCGTCGGAAATTGTCATTGTCATATATGCAGTGTGTCCATTGGGAACGTCGGCCGCCGTACTTATGACAAACACACCTTCGGCTGCCTCACCTGCAGCAAGAGCACCGAACTCTGCGGTTCCATTCTCAATGTTCACATAGGAATCCGATGTTGAGAGAACAGTTCTAACGCCTCCTGCGGTCACACCCTTACCCCTGTTTGAAACCACAAAGGCAAGCTCCTTGCCGGCGCCCGAAGATATGGACGATGGCGAACAGCTGACAAGCTGCACAAAAGGTGATGCTTTTTCGGCAGCTATACCATTGATTGCAGCAAGGGCATCAATGCGTCCCGAACCGGTCATATTGCTCTTCTCATCGGTCAGTTTCTTTGCTGTAGTTTCTATTGTCTCGCATATCTGCGCCGGGGTGAGAGTAGAATTTTTCTCAAGCATAAGCGCAATGACACCGGCTACACAAGGAGTAGCCTGCGATGTTCCCGACATATACTTGTACTTGTCATTCTCATCGTGTTTCAAGGAATACACCAAGTCGCCGGGTGCCACAATATCGGGGCGTATAAGGCCTATGTGCTCCGCATCATAGGGATAATCGCCAAAACTTGTATTTTCCCAAGTCACAGGTCCCCGAGACGACGAACTTGCATATTCATCGTTCGCTTTTACCGAACCTACACAAATGACACTTGTCAGTCCGCCGGCATTCGCCATTTGGTCGGGGTGAAGGCAAGGAGGAGGACAAGCCGCCGGATAGTCGACATTGTATGGAGCGCCATAACTGTCACCATCATTTCCCGCAGCCGCACACACAGGCACTCCAAGCAGCAAGGTATTCTCGAATGTCCTGCGCAAGAGGACAATATCCGTTTCGCTTATCTGTGAACTTTTGAAACCCAAAGAAATACTCAGCACATCGGCACCATTCTCCACTGCGAACTCCACGCCTGCCATCATCTGTGCCGGCGATCCACCGCCACTTCTGTTCACCACCTTCACGGTCATCAGTGTTGCATCGGGTGCCACACCTGTTATATTACCCACCGTTCCATCGCCACATACAATGCCGGCACAATGTGTGCCGTGACCATAATCATCGGTTATATCATCATTGCCAGATACAAAGTTCCACCCGTTGATGGGGTCATCTTTCTCGCCATCGCCGTCTGTGTCGGCAAGCCCGCTCCACAAATGGTCTTTCAGGTCATAATGGTCGGGATTGGTTCCCGAATCCAATACTGCAACCACCACATTCTTTCCCGTGTAGCCCAAAGCCCAGACATCATCGGCATTCACCTGCAGCACGTGAGGTGTCGCGCTGTGCGATGTTGAAATTAGGGCAGGTTGGTCGACAGCCACATCATAACCCTCGACAATAGGCACTTCCTTGTTCAGGCCGACAGTCAGCACATCGGGATGCGACGCCAAGGCCTCAACGACCTCCTTTGTAGCATCGCAGGTGATGGTATTGGCAATCCAATGAGATGATATATTCGCGACAAGACCACAGCGCTCGGCTTCATAAAGATACTCGAGCAATGCCGACTGCTTTTTGCAGGAGTGAGCCTTCAACTCGTCCACCACCATAATTCTCGCCGTTCTCCTGTCTTTTGCCCCAGTGGCGGCAGCCTTGATGCGTGCAGGCTCGGGGTGGGATTTCAGAACGATGTTCACACTCGTCATAGCAGCGGGATTCCCGGCAAGTTCACACTGCAATTCCTTGTCCACAGCACCAAATTGCTGCGCATAACACAATGGACAGAGACACAAAAGGAGTGATACTGTCAAAGACTTTATATTATTCATAATTAGATGAATTTCACAAATAGAAGATTACATCAAATCTGAAATTCGCGTTTGCGTAGCACGAAGTCGCGGCCAAGATATTTTTCACGGACAACAGGATTCTCGGCAAGCACCTCGGGAGTACCCTCAAAAAGGACACGGCCCTCAAAGAGCAGATATGCACGGTCGGTAATGCTCAAGGTCTCCTGCACGTTGTGGTCGGTAATCAGAATACCGATATTCTTGTCCTTCAGTTTCCACACAATATATTGGATATCCTCTACAGCAATGGGGTCCACGCCGGCAAAAGGTTCGTCGAGCATTATGAATTTCGGGTCTATCGCCAGGCAACGGGCAATTTCGGTACGGCGGCGCTCACCACCCGAGAGACGGTCGCCAAGATTCTTGCGCACCTTCTGCAGGCGGAACTCAGCAATGAGGCTCTCCAGTTTCTCCTTTTGATACTCAAGCGGCTTGCCGGTCATCTCAAGAACCGATGCAATATTATCCTCGACCGTCATCTTGCGGAACACACTCGCCTCCTGCGCCAAATAACCGATACCGGCACGTGCACGTTTGTAAACAGGATATTTGGTTATCTCCTTTTCATCAAGGAAAATACGGCCGCCATTGGGAATCACCAAGCCGGTTGTCATATAGAACGATGTTGTCTTTCCGGCACCGTTAGGCCCCAGAAGACCAACAATCTCGCCCTGCTTGACATTGAACGAAACGTTGTTCACGACTGTGCGTTTGCCATATTTCTTTACAAGGTTCTCGGTACGCAGTACCGTTGCCTCACCGGCAGTGACTGTAATATCCTTCTCCATATCGGGTAGTTAACGAATTCATTTTACAACAAGGACAAAGCAAGCCGCCCACAAGGGGAACTGGCAAACATCGGGAGCCTGCCCGAACATTTCCACAGCGGGAACCGCCTCTCCTCGAGGTCAACCTCAAAGGTAATGCATTTTTGCCGTTTCCACAAAAAAAGTCCAATTTTATAGCACAAAAGGAGACACGGCCAAATATTATGCACCACACAAACACAATAAAAGACAAAAAATAGTACCTTTGCGCCATCTATCAAAGAGAACAAGAACTATGATGCTAACAGATGCCATAAAGACATTCGGCAGCTACCTGTTGCTTATGAAGCGGGTGCTGACAAGGCCCGAGCGATGGAGAATGTTCCTGCGCCGCACCCTGCGCGAGATTTACCAGTTGGGTATCAGTTCAATACCGATAGTCATAATCATCTCGCTGTTCATCGGCGCCGCACTCTGCATACAGATGAAAACAAATGTCGAGAGCCCCTGGATGCCCAAGTTCATCACCGGATATGCAACACGCGAGGTGCTGTTGCTTGAGTTCTCGTCCACAATTATGTGTATGATACTTGCCGGCAAGGTCGGTTCGAACATAACATCGGAGATTGGAGCAATGAGGGTGACACAACAGATTGACGCACTTGATATGATGGGAGTGAATTCGGCCAATTTCCTTATACTGCCAAAGATAACAGGGCTTGTATTCACCATCCCTATACTTGTAATCTTCAGCATAGCGGCAGGCATTGGAGGAGCATTCCTCATTGGAAAGCTCACCGGCCTTATGACAGCCGAGGAGCTCACTCTGGGACTTCAATACGAGTTCACCGTTTGGTTCATCTGGTACAGCATAATAAAAAGTTTCTTCTTTGCCTTCATCATCACATCCGTCGCATCATTCTACGGCTACAACGTAAAAGGCGGTTCAATCGAGGTGGGCAAGGCAAGCACTAACGCCGTTGTCAGTTGCAGCGCATTGATACTTTTCTCGGACATAGTGTTAACCAATATTATGATGCAATGATAGAAGCCTGCTCAATACACAAACAGTTCGACGGGAAAGCCGTTCTCGATGACATCAGTGCCACATTCAACAATGGCATCACTAACCTCATCATAGGCCAGAGCGGCGCCGGAAAAACCGTGCTGCTCAAGTGCATCGTTGGCCTGTTGGCACCCGACAAGGGTAAGATTCTCTACGACGGGCGCTGCATAACACAGATGAAGGAGAAGGAGAGGATATCCATCAGGCGAGAGATTGGAATGTTGTTCCAGAATGCCGCACTGTTCGACTCTATGAGCGTGCTTGAGAATGTTATGTTCCCGCTCGATATGTTCTCGACGATGACCTACAAGGAGCGCCTGGCACGCGCAAGAGCCTGTCTCGACAGGGTGAACCTCATCGATGCCCAGAGCAAGTCGCCCGAAGAACTTTACGGAGGTATGCAGAAACGCGCCGCCATTGCCCGCGCAATAGCGCTTGAGCCTAAATATCTTTTCTGTGACGAGCCCAACTCGGGCCTCGACCCGCAGACATCGCTTGTCATTGACGATCTGATACACGACATCACAAAGGAGTACGGAATCACCACCATCGTGAACACGCACGATATGAACTCCGTAATGAACATAGGCGACCACATACTGTTCCTCTCGGGCGGCAAGCTCGTTTGGGAGGGGGACAAGACACAGATTCTGAACACCCGAAACAAGCTGCTCAACGAGTTCCTTTTCTCGAGCGAAATTCTGCGCCAGGTAAAGGAGCAGGCCGGTAGCAACAGATAAAAAGAGGCCGGGGTTGTTCTGCCACAACAACAAATGAAGCCTGTCCGTGGACAGGCTTCATTTGTTCTATTTCACAGCTTCGTCATCACTTGCGTCTTCCCAACGCCAGGTTCAGACCGAATGTAATATGAGCGTTCAGGTTGTCAACCGGGATATACTGCGGAGTGACCTTTGTAATCATATAGTCGCTGCCGACAAACATATTGATTCCCCACGGATGGAAATTGAACATCCATCCCATAACTGTGCCATATGTTCCACGGCCATAGTTGGCCGAGAGTTCCAGCCACTTGAACGGAGCAAAGTTCACATATCCACGAGTCTCGGTCCACTGGTTGCTCTCAAAAGGAGAGATACACTTGCTATAAAGAGCACCTACTGACAGTCGCTTGAAGAAAGGGATATTATACTCCGCACCAAGATACACAGTAGTATTGAGACCGGTTTTCACTTCACTCGAACCGTTGTAGGTAAATTCGGTCAGTTTCATAGCATCGTCGGCCAAACGCTCCAACTCGGCATTGACAACATCCTCGGCATTCTCATAGTCAATGTCACCCATACCGGTGTACTCAACCTTTGCATCACGGCTCTCACCAGTCATCATATACCTCCACTTGATATGTCCAAGGTCTACAACCGAAGCCGAGATTTTCAAGCCGGGAATGATGGAGTTCATATCATACACAAAACCCAAGTCAATGGCATAGCCGTCGGATGGAAGCAGATTTATCAAATCTTCATCCCCAAGAGCCAGTTCTGCGCCGGTGATGACATTATTCTCATCCATCTGCACCCTTGTCTCGCACAGAAGTGCCGCCTGAGCCTGTGCGTGGCTCTCGAGCATCCAACGCTGGTCGCTGAATTCAAGATTAAGCTTGTCGACTAGGACATTCGCGTGTGCCAATCCCAAAAGATACTTGGCATTGACACCCACACGGAACCCTTTGAACAGTTCGTGAGAGTATCCCACGGTCGTTGCGGCATAGTTCATTGTGTTCAGTTCAAGCCCCGAGAAGCTGTAGCCGCCATTCTGCACACCTTTTTTGGCAAATTCAAAGATACCTTTCGGCATAGAGAATGTGGTCGATGAATGAAGTGAAACTCCAAACGAGAAGTAACCGCCGAAAAGACGGAAACCAAGCGCCATCAGCGTCTCGTCGAAATTATATCCCAATCGGGCAGCATCGGGCATTTTGCTCAGGAACTCATCGGCAGTGACAGAGCCGCTCATAAATGTAGCAAGCTTGTCCTCACCACGTGGGAACAGGAAATTCGACATTCCCACATTGCCCTTCAATCTCAACGAAACATTACCCACTCCCAATGACAGATAGCCACGCTCGGCCTTCATTGCAGGATTGAGCCTGCTGTTGTACAAAGTTCCGTCAAGGAAGTACGATGAGACTGCAGTCTGCGCCATACTTGTTTGCGAACATACAAGAACAGCCAAAGCCACCAATATATATCTAATGTTTTTCATAGCTCTTACTTATAAATTATTTGCCCAAATCCACTTCAACATCACCCGAAACCTCAAGTACAATGTTTGATATCTTGATACCCTGCTCGCCCTTGAGGCCTACCGAACCTATGGCACTTGTTGAGGTAGCCTCTATCGAGAACGCCAACTTATCGAGCGATGTAATGTCACCTTTGGCACTCTTTATGGCAAAGTCAAAATGCTGCACAGTCAATCCCTCGGCCATTGTCGCATCGTCCTTGTTGAGAAGTTCCTTGCCATCACCAGCCAGGATGTCCAGCTGGTCAATTTCAATATCCTTAATCACATTGTCATTCTCGTCCAAGGGAACAACTTTCAACGACAATCCCAGTGGAATTGTATTTATAATGTCCATACCTATACCAAGCGACACATTGCTCAACACATCAATAGTCTCGTCAATGCTACCCTTGAGGCCGCTGATTGTATCACTGTAGCAGAACTGCAGGTCTTCGAACTTGAATGGCACTACCACAGAGTAGGACGCATCCAGCTCAATTGGCTTGCTGATGTCCAGGTGATGTGTTACACCGGCGCCGGTATGTATGACAGGAACAACATTCAGGCTCAAAGAGTCGGGTATCTCGGCCAAAAGGCTTCCAAGATTCTCAATCTTTACATTCTTGTACCCGGCCTTGCCGCTTTCGGTCGTTGAAAGGAAGTATTTTGTCTCTGTAGGACGCAACTCGCCGGTAACCTCGTCATACACAGCGGGCTCAATGGTCAGGGTGGTCTCAATTACAGAGCTTTCAATCACATTGCCATCCTCGTCTTTACCACAGATATTTAGCCCGATGCTTACAGGCACACCCACGGGGTTTGTTACCACAAATTCCAGTTGTGGGTCGGCAAGTGTAAGTGAAGCGTCCTTCAAGAAGTCAAGTTCCTCGCCAAGGTCCAAAGCAATTTCCTCCTCGACAACGGGTATCTCGCCACAATAGAGACCGTGAATAGATTTAACGACAATTTCCTCGGCATCCATTACAAATTTGAACGAAGCGTCGTGTCTCAACGTTGTCGAATGGAACTCGGCAGCATCAACACTAACCTTGCCATCAACTGCAACCTTGGTGCTGTAATCGATATATGATTTTCCATCCTCACCAATCTGTGGCTCATATCCATCGAAACCAAACTCCTCGGTCATAAAGTCAAGACCACAGCACCACAGCTTGATTACAAGCGGCTCGAGAGTTGAAGGCTTATATTTTGTATGAAGGCTCAAAAGACCATTTTCGATTGTAACACCCGAAGTTGTATCATAGGGCTTGAGCTTCAGGAAAGATGGAAGCGACATATCAAAATCAAGATTGACATAACTATCCATCTCTTCCAGTCCTTCCGCTTCCAGAGTCATTGTAACAAGCACATCCTCCTTGAAATCAATGCGTTCAATGCGTCCAATTTCACTTGGCACTGGTTCGTTGATAGTATATGGTTCTGTTTTGTTCAAAGACGCACTGATTTCGGTGGTACTCACAACAGCATCGGCTATCACAAGTTCAGATTTCTCCAGTTTAAACTCAGCCTTTTTGTTAGGCTTGTTCAACTTGTCCAGAATGGCAACCATAGACTCCATCTCGAGACCTTTAAGGTAGAACGAACCACTCTCGGAAGGATTGTCCATATTCACAATATTGATATCCACACTCCTTTTCAACTCGCAGTTGCCATTTACTACAGGCAAATTCAACTCGAGTTTATTGAGGACAAGTTTCCAATTAGAATTTGAAAGTATGCTCAAATCATTCACATAATAAGCGGAATCACTTTCGTTGTAAACGACCTGATTGTCCTTGCCGGTGATTTCAGAACGGTCGTGGTCTATTATCAAACCCTCAGGCAAAGATATCTTCAAGGCATATCCCTCCTTGAGTTCAAATGCACTGAACCAATCCTTGTCCATTGTGGTAGAGAGTATAATGCTGCTCGCATCTTCATCAAACACGACAGAGTTCACCATACTAACATTCTTCAGGTTGCTGAACTTACCATTGAAATTCAAAGCAATTCCGGGGAAATCAACTTTCACATCTTTGGTCTTGCCGGCAACATCCTGGAACGAAAGCACCACATCAAAACTTACATCAAAGGCAAAATCGGCCTTTGTGACACCTTTTTTCAAAGTCAAGTCGCCATCAATGGTATAATCGATAGAATAGTTTACATTCTCGGCTATTCTTATCACACCATTGTTGATATATTTGTCAACATCCGTAATCTCGGTAATATAGAAGCTGAACTCCGTGTCGTTACCCTGTGGCACATAACCGGCCAAAGTCACCTTGCCGCCATCAATTGTATAATTGCCCTCAACGGCCGGGTTCCTTGCCAAATGGAAATTTCCCGGGAACTCCACAGTGATATCCAATGCCTTGTCACAGCTTTGCAGAACGTTGGGGTTGGTTACATTAACCCTTACAAGAGTACCATTCTTGTCTGCATCAGAACCAAGCTTTATGCTCCTGATTGTCTCAATCTGCTCTGGCATTTCATATTCAACGGCACAAGAGACAGTTTTTTCACCTGTCTTTATCGAGAACGGCTCGGTAAACGTGTGTGTATATTCGTTTGACGGCATCTGATTCAAGAGCGCCAATATTGCATCAAGTCCCGGAATATCAATGGACTTACTGAAAGAATCGCTCAAATGAGGAAGGTGCTCATTCAAATCATTAACAGTGATTGTCGGCGTGTTGATGTTAGTCGAAACGCTCATTTCATCAATGTGCACACTCTCCACATCGGCCCTGCCAAAATCCTCAATGGAATGAGAATATTCAAATGGATCAATGTCCAATGTAATTGCATCAATATCTTCACTCACCGATATTGAGTCCTCCATTGAAATGGCATACACACCATTGGCATCCTTCACAAGCATATCAATCTCACTGACATCAATGAGTGAATCGAGTACAACAGGCTTAAGGTCACCAACAGGCAAAGCAATGGTTTCTCCCTCAAGTTTCACATCTGTTGTAATCTCCTTGTTTGCCAAATCATAGTTCTTGTCCACACAAGAAGTGACCAAAGACGAGGCGATAAGAAGCAGCGCAATTAAACTTTTTTTACACATAAATTTCTATTTTTTTGACCACACTTTTGGAAGTATGGTAAAGTTCCCGTGATAATAAATTGAAAACTAATTGTTTTTTTGCAAAGATATAATAAAAAATATAATTAACTAATTATAACACTCAGAAATGATTTTTATAGAAAAAATAATTCCTTCCTGCATCAAACGACACAGAAAGGAATTATTTATGGATTTTTTATTTATTTCTGTCTGATGAAAATATTCATCGGCAGAAAATAAGTTGGCTTTCGCTACGCTCGGCCTACTTCTGCCTGATGAAAATATTCATCGGCACTCCGTGGAAGTTCCACTTAGCGCGGATTTTGTTCTCGAGGAAGCGCTTGTATGGATCCTTTACATACTGTGGCAGGTTGGCAAAGAAAAGGAACGACGGAACGCGTGTCTCGTGCAACTGCATACAGTATTTGATTTTGATATACTTGCCCTTGATTGATGGTGGAGGA
>JAEIGA010015824.1_pt1 | contig 11482 bp, 23 predicted proteins | sample 9270691 | NCBI WGS metagenome assembly JAEIGA01 (sample SAMN17057246, study PRJNA624740) | gut metagenome | biome: biome; isolation source: fecal sample | host: Bos grunniens | place: China: Xizang | collected 2019
TCCTTCCCCGGCGGGAAACTGATTCGGAAGCGGCAAGACCCGGAATTTAAGAAGGACGAAGCGGTTGCCATTGCGTGGCTGAAAGAACAGAACGCCCCGCAGTTTATCAAGGTAAAGGAAACGCTCGATTGGGACAATCTGAAAAAGTCCTGCGACGGGTTTGCCGAAGGCAAGGTTGTCTTCGGGGAACAGGTCACGGAAGACGGCGAAATTGTCCCGGTCTTTGTCCCCGGAATTGAAGTTGTAGAACGTGCAGACAAATTCGTTGTCGAGGTGATGTAAAAAATGGAAGGCAAGATTTTTGAACTTATCCCGGAAGCCATGCGGCGTGTTGGCGCAATCGGCAAAGACTCGTACAACACACAGCAGAAATTCCGTTACAGGGGAATTGACGCCGTTTACAACGCCTTGAACCCTGTTATGTCCGACCTTGGGTTGTTTTTAGTCCCGGAAGTGCTTGACCACAGGCGGGAAGAAAGGGAAACAGAAAAGCAGATCAACGGGCAGACCGTGAAGTCTATGCTGAAATATTCCATTCTGACTATGCGCTACACGATGTATGCGCCGGACGGGTCAAACGTGTCCTGCGTGGTTGTAGGTGAGGGCATGGACAGCGGGGACAAGGCGAGTAATAAAGCAATGTCAATTGCCATGAAGTATGCCGCATTTCAACTGTTTATGATTCCGACCGAAGAAACCGCCGTTGACCCGGACGCCGAAACCTTTGTTGTGACGTCCGGCGCAAAGACGCCCGCCGCACCGAAACAGGCAATGCAAGAGAAAATGCCCGTCAAAGGCACAGAAACGCCCATTGCGCCGCCTGCGGCGGCAAGCGTGACCAAAGTTTCAACCGTGCCGCAGACCGCCCCGGAAACGCCCGCAAATCCCGTTCTTGAGTATCTTGCAAAAGAACGTGAAGAACTGCGGAAGGCACGTGGAATTTCGCCCGCCGAAAATATCACGATTTGGAAGGCACAAACGGAAGCGTTGCGCAAGGCAGACCGTGTCCCGGCAAAACCGCTTTCCGAATACACGCAGAAGGAAGCGGAAACCCTTGTAAATCTGATGTATGCCCTGTTTACCCCGACCGGGACGGAGATTCGACCGGATGAAGGGTAAATTGCGGGATTTCCTGCCCCTTGCGGGTGGCGAATGGTTGGTTTCCTTCGTCACCCGCATACATCCGGGGGAACTGTTCGACCGTCTGAAAGGCAAAGACGTTGACATTGAGATTAAGAAGTTTTCACCCGGAAGAAGCAGGAACGCAAACGCTTATATGTGGGCATTGTGTGCAGATATCGGGCGGGCAATCGACCCGCCCCGGTCGAAAGAGGACATTTACCGGGACGCAATCAAGGCGGTTGGGGTCTACATTGACAAAGTTTTGACCGTTTGGGACGTCCCCACCGTCCGGCGGCGGTGGGAATCCCACGGGGTCGGATGGATTTTTGAAGTCATGGACGATGCCGGGGCGGGTCACAAACTATGCGCCCTGTACTTCGGATCAAGCACATACACGGCAGACGAAATGCGGGTTTTGATTTCATGGTTGACGGATCAATGCCAACAAATGGAAATTCCTATCCCGTTGTCAAAGGAAGCAGAAGAAGAATTGATAGAAAGGTGGGGTAAGCAATGGCAGAACTGAACATGGTTTTTTCCGGGCAGGAACAGGCGGTGATTGACTACATGAAGGCGCATGGTTCGATCACAACCTTGCAGGCTTTCGGCATCGGCGTTGCCCGTCTTGCGTCCCGTGTCTATGACCTGCGCGTCAAGGGCGTGAACATTAAGCGGGAAATGATTACCGTCTTGAACCGGAAGGGCGAAGCGTGCCGGGTTGCCCGGTACTGGTTGGCGGCATGAAAAGCATCATGCAAGACCTTGACAACCCCCGGTGTTATGTCTGCGGTTGTACAAGGAATTTGGAGATTCACCACGCCATGCACGGCACGGCAAACAGGACGCTTGCGACAAAGTATCAATTACTTGTTTGGTTGTGCAGGACGCATCACACGTCAAGCATTGGCGTTCATTCGGACATAATCCTTGACACCCGGATCAAGAAAGACGCACAACGGGCGTTTGAAAAAATCTATGGTCACAGTTTTTGGATGAAGACATTTCGGAAAAACTATTTGTGAGAAAGGAAGCAAGGGCAATGAGCAGGGGCGCACATATCACGGAATCCGTCTTTATAGGTATTAAATTCATGTTGCGGGGCGGCGCAACGGTCAATGATATTCGGGCAAGTTACCCAGTCAGCATTGACACGATTCGCAGAATCAGAAAGGTCAACACGTTTGCCGAATACCTTGAAAATCAGCGCAAGAAAGCACAGCGCAACGAACCGGAAAAGGTCGAGCCGCTGAAACAGCAGGGCGGCACGCTTTCCGCAGGGTATCAGATGAACAGGATATATGAATTGCTGAAAGAGCAAAATGAAATCCTGCGCCTTCTGTCCAACAAGGTTGCGTTTATCGTGGACGAATTGACGAAATAAGGGGGCGCAAAAATGTTTGATACTACCCGGAAAGATATTTGTATTCATGGTCACCTTGATTGTTTCGCACGGGCAAGGAATGGGATTTGCAACGCCTTGACGGATACTGACTTTGGATATCGTGATTGCCCGTTTTACAAGACGGACAAGCAGATTGAAGAAGAAGACCGCCGGAACAGGGAAAGAAAGGACGAATAAAATGCCAAACCGGATTATCAAGGAATCAATCTGCACAAGTGAAAACGTGGACAGATTGACAGCGTTTCAAGAAACGGCGTTTGTTCGTCTGATTGTGAATTGTGACGATTTCGGGCGTTTCTTCGGCAATCCGAAAATCCTTGCTTCCCGGCTGTTTCCGCTGAAAGAAGTATCAACGGAACTGATGGCAGAAACCCTGCGGGCGTTGGTTGCCGCTGACCTTGTGACGGTCTACACGGCAGACGGCAAGGCGTTTGTCCAAATGAACACTTGGGCAGATCACCAACAGACACGGGCGAAAAAGAGCAAATTTCCTGCCCCGCCGGATCATGTGCAAGAATCTGATAACATTTGCAATCAAATGCAATCAGATTCCGGCAAATGTCCCCGTAATCGTAATCGTTATACGATAAACGATAATCGTATATCGGAATCGTTTATCGGGGACGAAGAAGCCGTAGAGATAAACGCCGAACATGATAAGGTTTTGCAGGCGGCAGAAAACGCCGGGTTTGCCCGGAATGACGCCACAAGGGCGAAACTGCTTGACCTGTATTCTGTCCACGGTCTGCAAAAGATGGTTGCGGCAATTGAATCCTGCGTTGAACACGGGGTCAGCAACATTGCCTACCTTGCCGCCGTGCTTAAAGGCGAACCGAAAAAGGAAAAGCCGAAGGGCAACGTCCCGGCGCAGAACTATACACAGCGGGATTATTCCGGCGAACAGGACGAAGCAATGCAAAGAATGTTGAAGGGGGCGGCAGGGTGAAGGACGTTTGCGAAAACTGCCGCTTCCGCAAGAAAGGAAAAACAAGGTATTGCACAAAGTACGGAATCCCGATTTGGAAAGAAAAGGTTTACTGCGTGAGCAAAGAACCGGAAAGGGGGACGGAAGCAGACAAAACAAACGCCGGGATTCGCTACATTAAAAGTTTGAAAGGAGATTGAAACAATGGGGTTCGGAAATCTTGTGGGGTCTGAAATTATCATTTGCGGGTTGGGCGGCAACGAAGTTTTTGACGTAAAGGAAGCAACCGTTGAAATGACGCCCTATGAAACCTGTGACGTTATGCTCCGGGCAACGCCAAACCCGAATAAAAGGGCAATGCCGGGACTTTCGATCAGCGGGCGCAATCTGCGTGAACCGGAAAGGCGGTTTGTTGCAGAACGGGTTATTTTCAACCCGCCCGCAACGGTTGTTTATTGGGCAGACAAAACCCGCACGGTTGTCAAGTGCGGGAAGGATGACGAATTCAACCGGGAAACGGGTCTTGCCCTGTGTTACATGAAAAAGGCGTTGGGCAACAAAAGCGGCACATTCAACAAAGCGTTGCGAAAAGCAGAAAAGGGGGATTGCTGATAATGGGCATGAGGAAATACAAAAAGCAGATCGCAAAGGCGGTTCTGACAGACGCAGGCGTTGGAAATGTCAACCGGAAATTCAGCACCCGGCGGGGCGGCGTCCCGCTGTGGCGGTGGGCGTTGGAAGAACACGCCCGGATTTGCCGGAAGGTTAAGCAGGGCAAGGCAAAACGGATTGTCAGAAAGGCGGCGAAAGCATGAACAAATTGACCATTATTGGCAATCTGACCAAAGACCCGGAATTAAGAACCACGGCAAGCGGGATCAACGTATGCAACATGACCGTTGCGGTGAACCGCCGCAGGGCGGGAAATGACCCGGAAACTGATTTCTTCGGCGTGTCCGTTTGGCGTGGGTTGGGTGAATCCTGCGCAAAGTACCTGCGGAAGGGCGCAAAGGTCTGCGTCATTGGTGCGGTCGGCGTGCGGACGTATCAGACGAATTCCGGCGAAACCCGTGCGGTCATGGAAGTCAACGCCGATGACGTGGAATTCCTGTCCGGCAGGAATGAAAACAGGCAGGAATCCCCCGCCCCTGCCCCCGAAGGGACGCCGGAAGGATTCATGGCGGTTGAAACGGACGAATTGCCGTTTTGATTTCGCCGTGTGTCAACTGCGTGCGTAAGGGTTGCGGCAGGTATCACGATGTATGCCCGAAATACCTTGCTTTCCGGGAAAAGTGCGATACCGCCGCCGCCCTGCGTAGCGCAGAAGCCGAAATAGTTGATTGCAAAGTAAAATCCCGCTTGCGGGTACGGGGGAAAAGACATGAACGCAAACCATAAGCAAAACCCGGCAAAGGCGTTTCTGATGCGTTACAGGGCATTGCAGAGCAAGTGCGCCGCCCTTGAAAGGGCAATCAACGCCGCATTGGAAAACGCCACAAATACAACTGTTGCGCTGAAAGAAGTGTGCGTGCAGACGTCCGGCGGCGGGGATCAGATGGCGAACGCCGTTGTGTCGGCAATGGACGCAACGAAAATGCTCGAAGAACAGCGGCAGGAAGCCGCCCGGATTATGTGTGAAATCATGGAAGCAATAAACAGCGTGCCGGATGACGTGCAACAGACGATTCTGATTGAACGGTATATCAACGGCAGGTTGTTGCAGGATATCCAACAGGACATTCACTATGAGAAACGTAACACGATAATCTTGCACGGGCGGGCGTTGTGGAACGTTTGGCAGTACATGAAACGGAAAGGGTTGTGCGAATAAGGAAAGGGGCAAAGCATGGTAATAGAAAAGGGCAAAAGAAGCATAAGAGTTGAACAAATAGACGGATTTGGAAAGAATCCGGGTTTGTGGGTCGGCAATGAAAACGAATTTGTAAAGGTTGCAAGTTTCGGAAGCGCAGAAAAGGCAGAAATGTTTTGCAATCAAATCCGGGCAATATTTTTTGAACAATTATACAATGTGCCGCAAAAAAGGAAGTGACAAAACGTGACCTTGACAAACTGCCCGAACTGCGGCGCACCGTTGAAAGGCGGCAAATGCGAATACTGCGGCACACAGGTCGAGCCGCCCCGGCGGGTGCTTGTGCAGGAATCGCATAGTTACATCAAGATGGACGCCGCAAAAATTGAAATCGGCGTTGTAAACATGGGCGGCAAATACCGGGAAATCGTACTCAATCAATCGTAACAGAAAGGGGCAAAGCATGATAAACAGGCGGCAATTGCGGGGGTATCCGCTTGACGATAACTGCAAGAAACTTGCGGCAATCGTCAATGACGTTGACGGGGCGGGTGACCCCCGGAAATTCTGCACGGGAATTGATGACGGGGAAGGCGTCTGCGAAACCTGCGCAAACTGCAAGGCGTGCGCAGTAAACGCCACGCCGTGGAACGGGGAACGCTTCGGCGTCCTGCCGGGGCAGATCACGGTTGACGAAATCCTGCAACAGCAGGAAGAAGGGGGCGGCGGCAATGGGTCTGCAACTGTTTGACCTGTACCCCCGCAAGTGCAAGACGTGCGGCAAAGCGTTTGAATCCCGTGCAGACTATGCGTATAAGATGGAACGATCGAAGGGCAAACCAATATATTGGTGGTTCTGTTCGTGGCATTGCCTGCAAGCCTTCCGGGAAAAGAAAGGGGGCAAAGCGTGAAAGCAGAAGCATTTGTTTGTATCCCGCACGTTAAGGACAAAGGAACGGCGGTTGATGTGGAAATCCTGCCGCTTGTCCTGTGTAAAGATTGCGACCATTGGAACAGGTCAACCGGGCATTGTGCGTATAATTCGATTTTTACAAACGCAGAATTCTTCTGCGCAGACGGGGAAAGGACGGAAAAGAAATGATCGAAGTTGAAAAGGCGAGTCATTGCCGGATGTGCAACTGTTGCCACAGCGGCGAAGACGTCAAGGAAATAACATTTTGGGGTCTAATCAGCGGCACAACCGTTGCCCTGTGTCGGGAATGTCGGGAAGCCACACGCAGGGCATTGAAAGACCCGCCGAAAGAACAGGAAGACGTGACGAAACTTATTGACGGCGTGCGGCGGGCGTATTATGAGTTTTGCGCAGAGTATGACCGGACGCCGGAAACGGTCTACATGACGCCGGGTCTGTATCAGAAAATCAAGGCAGACGCAGAAAAGCATGGTTTTGTTGAGCCGCCTTTTCCGCACTTTGCACGTTTTTGCGGGGCAAGGATCGAAACAATTGACGCGCCGGGTGACATGGCGTTTTTCGGCACGTTGGCGGTCGGGAAATCGATTATTGAATAAAGGGGGCAGGGCGTGCAATGAAGATTGTTAAGGAAAGAGAACGCCAATATGATTCGTTGGAAGAAGGGGAAATCTTTATATACAACGATAAGTTGTACATGGTCACGAACAGCCTTGTACCGGGTGACAAAACCCGCAAGGAAAGCGTGAATTTGCAGGACGGGCGAATGGCGTGCTTTGGGTTGGGCGTTCGGGTTGTTACCGCCAACGGCGAATTGGTAGTCCGGTGAACGGTTTGCACCCCATTGCACTTTGAAACGTGTTATCATGTAACGTGTAAAAGCGGCGGTTTGGACATGACCGCCGTTTTTACGTGGCTTTTTTCATGGGGTCACAATTTGCGGGACGTTGCCCGTTCCATCTCCTGCGGGCAACGGGGTTGCGTCCTATTCCCTGCGGGGATTACGTGCGAGGCGGGTCACGGGGCGTTTTGGAGATATTCGCAGGGCGTGGCGTGATACGCCGAAAGGGTGAACAAATTTGAAACCGGGGTGAATTGGCGAAAGATAAAAGCCGAATACATAAGGGGCGGCATTTCACAGCGGGCATTGGCAGAAAAGCACGGCATTTCGCAGGCAACGGTTGAACGCCGGGCAAAAAAAGAAAAGTGGACAACGAAACGCCGGGAAGCCGAACAGAAAAGCATTGAAAAAGTAACGGAAAAGAGTGCCGAAGCAATTGCGGACAATGCCGTCATGTTGGAACGGGCAAAAACCGCCCTTTTAGGCAGGGTTGTCCGCATGATTGAGAACTTCCCCGACACCGGGGCGCAAGTGGTCAAAAGGAAGCATAACGGGGCGTTATTGACATATTCCTTAAAGGACATTGCAACCGTCCTTTCCGTTGTGGAAGAAAAACAGGACAAGGGGAAGGGAACGGATATAGAAGACCTTGCCCCGCTTGCGGAGTTGTTGCGGAATGAGTAAGACAGCAACGATTCCTTGGGGCGAGTTTTCGCCAAAGCATAAAGCGTACATCAAAAACGCCCTGCGAAACAGAATGTGCGTTGCGGAAGGCGCAATCAGATCGGGAAAGACCATAGATCATTGCATAATTGCCGCCGCAATCCTTGAAGAAACGCCGGACAAATATCACCTTGCTTCCGGTTCGACAATCGGGAACGCAAAGTTAAACATAGGGGTTTGTAATGGTTTTGGACTTGAGAATTTATTTCGGGGAAGATGCCATTGGGGCAAGTGCAAAGACAACGAAGCGTTGTTCATTGAATCACGAACCGGGGAAAAGGTTGTTATTTTCGCCGGGGGAGCAAAAGCCGATTCTTATAAACGAATACTCGGCAACAGTTATGGTCTTTGGATTGCCACAGAAATTAACGAACACTATGACAGCACAGATTCCCGAACGTCTTTTGTCAAAGTTGCGAACGGCAGGCAGATTGCCGCACGGCAACCCCGCACCCTTTGGGATTTGAACCCATGCAATCCGAAGGCGTCCATATACACGAATTACATTGACAAATACCGGGAAAACGGGATTGAAGGCGGTTACCTTTACGAACATTTCACGGTCAAGGATAACGCCACAATTACGCCGGAACGCCTGCGTGAGATTGAATCCCAATATGATAAACAAACGGTTTGGTATCGGCGTGACATATTGGGCGAACGTGCCGTTGCCGAAGGTCTGATATATCAGCGGTTTGCAGATCAACCGGAATTGTTCTGCGTGGATGACGTCCCCGGTCGGATCAAATACGCCACGATTGGCGTTGACTTTGGCGGCGGCACATCGGCGCACGCTTTCTGCTGTGTCGGTTTCTTTGATAACTGCGTTGTTGTGCTTGACGATTACCGGGAACAGAAAGCACTTGACCCGGCGAAACTTGAACGGGACTTTGTGGATTTCGTCCGGCGGTGTCAAATGCGGTGGTTAGTCACGGAAGTTTGGTGCGATTCAGCCGAACAGACGTTGATAAACGGTCTGCGGGTGGCGGCGGCGCGGGAACGCCTGCCCGTGAATATCGGTAACGCCCTTAAACGCCCAATAAATGACCGAATTAGGGCAGTAACGCTGTTGATGGGGGCAAGGCGGTTCTTTGTAAACAAGGCGTGCGGAAACACGATTGACGCCCTTGCAACGGCGGTTTGGGACGGAAAGAAGGAAACCGAAGACGTCCGGCTTGATGACGGATCAACGAACATTGACAGCCTTGACGCTATGGAATACGCCATTGAGCGTGAAATACCGAACTTGATTGCGGGGTGGCACAAATGATTTCTGCGTTTTGGATACTTCCGGCAATGGCAATAGGTGCTTTTGTCGGAATCTTTATGGTTGCGGTGCATGATGATGAAACCGAAATGCAAGACCGGGAAAAGAATGATGAAGAATAAAGGGTGATTGAATGGATCGGGTGCAATTGAGCCAAAACGGAATACAGACAACGCAGTTGCAGATTGGATTTGAAGGCGAACAGAATCATACACGGGTGATTATTTACTGTTCAACCCTGTTCAACGCATACCCGAACGCAATTGCGACAATGATTATTCAGCCGCCGACCGGGGACGCATACCCGAAGACGTTGACCCGTGACGGCGTGCGTTTGATTTGGGACGTTTCTGCGGCAGATTGCGCCAATGACGGAACGGGTCAGTATCAGTTAACCTTCACGGACGGCGAAGAAGTTATCAAGTCATATATCGGCAGTTTTTCCGTTCGTCCTTCCCTGCACGGCAACGGAGAACCGCCTTCCGGCATTGATGAATGGATGACGGAAGCCGCCGTTGTGCTTGAAGAACTGAAAGAAGTTGTTACCCATGTTTCCGGCGCAACGCCTGTGATTGTTGGGGAAGCAAATCACCGTTATATTTGCGGAACTGTTACGTCAATAAGCATCACGCCGCCGGAAAGCGGCGTCATTGACGTTGTGTTCACGTCCGGCGCAACGCCTGCGGTGCTGACCGTGCCGGAAACCGTCTATTTTCCGGCTTGGTTCGACCGGACGGCATTGCAGGCAAACGCAACCTATGAAATCAGCATTGCGGACGGGTTGGGGGTTGTTGCGGTATGGGCGTAAGTGCCTTGGAACTGCGGCGGCGGGTGCTGATGGCACAACCGCACAAGGAACGGGAAACCGGGGGCATAGTGTCATTTGACACCCACGTTCCGCAGGTGCTTGACGTGTCTGTCCCGCTTTCCCCGGTGCAAGCCGGGACGGGTGACCCGTACCCGCCGGGCGGCGGCATCAACCTTATAGACGTGGCAGACAGGACAATCAATCTGAACAATCAATATTATGCAGACAATATGCCGTTGAGGTTTTCGCCCGTTGCCGGAGAAACATATACTTTTTCCGTTGAAGTGACAACAACGGAAGTTCCGTTCAATGTTTCAATAGGGTGCGGCACAAGCGGGTACGCACGGGACATAGCAAGCGCAAACGGAAACAGTAGCGGGCGTGTCACGTTGACCTTTACGCCGACCGAAGCGCAACTTGAAGGACGCCCGAATCTGTTTGTGCGTGCGCCCCGATACAGTACGCCCCGGACGGCAACGGCAGATGTCAAAAATTATCAATTGGAAAAAGGTGCAACCGCACACGATTTCGCCCCTTATTCCAACATACGCCCGATTACCGGGCATACGGGCGCGGCGGTATGGGATGACCCGAAACACGGCGGCTTGATAAAGTGGAATCAATTAAATGCGCTTAATGCTCCGAACGCTTGGACAACGATAAACGAAGACGGAAGCGTAACAATAACATCAACGGAAAGCACGAAAACGACATACGGTCATGTTTCTATGCTTGCAGAAACGCCGTTCCTGTCCGATCATGTGTATATGCTATACACGCCGGGTTTTTTCAATAATAACGGAATAAGGTTCTACACCGCAAGGGGTTCGTCTGACCCGATTCTTGTCGGGAAGGAAGCAAGGTTTTACAAAAATCTTGCATCAAGTCAAACGTTTGTGCGGTCGGTAATCCCTGCACATGAAGGGACGGTTTCTGTAACAACGTTTGTTATGCTTTTCGACCTAACGGAAATGTTCGGCGCAGAAGTTGCGGACGGCATTTATTCTGCCCCATACGAAACCGCCCTTTCGTGGTTCAAATCGTTGTTTTTCAAGGAATGGTATCCTTTCAACGCAGGCGAAATTACTTGCGTTAGTGCTGTCAACGGGGAAACGCACAGGCATCAAGCCTTCACGTTCCCGGAAACGGTCTATGCCGGGCGGCTTGAACCTGCCGCCGGGCGGGTGGTTGTGGAATGGGCAAGCGAACAAGTGCTGACAGGATCAGACAACGGCATTACACTTGGGAAAGAATTGCTTGCGTACAGAGTGCCAAACAAAAAACCGGGGTTGGACAACTTTATATCAAACTTGTTCGTAAAAGCGAACGCAGATGCTAATTATTCTATGGGCGGGCGCAATGCAACAAACGTTGTCGAATTTCGCATTGCGTTGGCAGATTTGGGGTTGACGGGCGAAGAATCGTCAATTGTTCGGCTTAACGCCTTCAAGGCATGGTTGGCTGAAAATCCAACATACATCTGCTATGAACTTGCCGAACCGCTGATTGTCCCGCTGACCCCGGCAGAAATCCGGGCGTTGATGGGCGAAAACAACGTTTTTGCGGATACCGGGGACGTTGACGTTGAGTTTTGGACAAATTAAGGGGTGAAAACCTTGAAATGGCTTGAAGAACTGAAAAAGAAGGTGAAAA
>JAEIGA010015825.1_pt1 | contig 11481 bp, 6 predicted proteins | sample 9270691 | NCBI WGS metagenome assembly JAEIGA01 (sample SAMN17057246, study PRJNA624740) | gut metagenome | biome: biome; isolation source: fecal sample | host: Bos grunniens | place: China: Xizang | collected 2019
AAGCGTTGTCTTGATATGAATGACCGTGCACTTCGTAATGTTATTGTTGGTCTTGGCGGTAAGGTTAACGGTATTCCTCGTGAAGACGGCTTTATGATTACTGTTGCAAGTGAAATTATGGCTATTCTCTGTCTTGCTTCTGATATTGAAGACCTTAAGGCAAGACTCGGCAATATCCTCGTTGCATGGACTCTTGATAACACTCCTGTTTATGCAAAGGATTTGAATGCTGTTGGTGCAATGGCTGCACTCTTAAAGGATGCAATCAAGCCAAATCTTGTACAGACTCTTGAAAATACTCCTGCTATTATGCACGGTGGTCCTTTTGCAAATATTGCTCATGGCTGTAACTCTGTTACTGCTACAAAATTAGCTCTTAAGCTTGCTGATTACTGTATTACCGAAGCAGGTTTCGGTGCTGACCTCGGTGCTGAAAAATTCCTTGACATCAAGTGTCGTTACGCAGGTCTTAAGCCTGAATGTGTAGTAGTTGTTGCTACAATCCGTGCTCTTAAATATAACGGTGGCGTTACTCGTGCTGACTTACAGGATGAAAATGTTGATGCACTTAAGGCAGGTATTGTAAACCTTAAAACTCATATCGAAAATATGAGAAAGTACAATGTACCTGTTGTTGTTGCAATCAACAAATTCCACACAGATACAGATGCTGAAATTGCTTACATCAAGGAATTTTGTGAGGAAATGCAGGTGCCTGTTTCTCTTGCTGAAGTTTTCGCTAAGGGTGGCGAAGGTGGTATGGACCTTGCAGAAAAGGTTTGTGCAGTTATTGACGAAGGCAAAGCAGATTTCAAACCTCTTTATGACGAAAAGCTTTCAATTAAGGAAAAGCTTAACACAATAGCAAAGGAAATTTACCGTGCTGACGGTGTAATCTTCACAGCTGCTGCTGAAAAGGCAATTAAGGATATTGAATCTCTCGGTCAGGATAAGCTCCCTGTTTGTGTTGCAAAGACTCAGTATTCACTTTCAGATGACCCAACAAAGCTCGGTCGTCCTGAAAACTTTATGATGACTGTCCGTGAAGTTAAGCTCAGCGCAGGTGCAGGCTTTATCGTTTGCCTCACAGGTGACATTATGACAATGCCTGGTCTTCCAAAAGCTCCTGCAGCATACAAAATTGATGTGGATGCTGACGGCAAAATCGATGGCTTGTTCTAAAATATAATTCATATGCTCTGACGGAATCTTCGGATTCCGTCATTTTTATATTTATAACTAATATTTATATTTCATTATTATTGAAAACAAATATATTATTTGATATAATGTTTCTATATTTTTTACAAGAGGTATTCATTATGAGCAAGGTAATTGAGAAAATGTATAACCATTTAGGTAATTGGGGTCCATATTCAAAGAAATATAGTGGTATTTCACGAATCGTTGACCATAAATATGAGGGTGGTGTCCGTTTTGACTGCGTTGTAAGTCCTGCAGTTGAAAATGCTGACTCACGTGTGCCTAATGTTACTGTTCCTGTTGGTGTTCATCCTTGGGAAGCAAAGGCAGATTACTCGTTTTATTCATATCGTTATGACCTTGAATGGAAGGATAAGGTCTATGCTGATGTGTCATTTACAAAGCTTGATAGTGACAGTGTACTTGTCCGTACAAAGTTTGTGAATAATACTGATATTACACAGATTTGTCTTCTTAATCTTTTCTCTGCAATTGAATACCCTAATGTGTATCTTACAACTCCTGTTTTGCCTGAAAAGAATATTTTCATCAAAGCACTTGATTACAAATCTTATGATTACAATACTGTGCGTCCTTGGGATAAGCAGGTTATTGATGCTATGAAAAAGGGCGAATTTTTTGATGATGGATTCACTTATCATAAAGGTCTTGGTGACCGTGATAACAATCGTTATATTCTTCCTAAATATTCAAAGCTCGGTGAAGAAGCAGGGGATAAAATCACTTATGAAATAAAGGGGATTTCTGATTTTAATAATCCACAACTTAACATCCGTTATCGTACTACTGACGATAAAGACAGCGTATGGACTTTGAACGGTGAAAAAGTGACTTTTACAAGTGCAAATGACTTTAACATTGCTTCAATTCCATTTAATTGTGAAAATGTTGAGCTTATTTCCTGCGGTACAGGAGGAATTGAATTTGACTTCCTTTGTGTTACTGAAAATGGAGAAACTGTTTCAACCACATCAAAGACACATAATTTCTACCCTGAAATTGAAACAAAGACTTGTGAAATCGGTAAGCTTGCAAGCTATAAATATGACGGTGTTGATGGAAAATTCTATGTAAGAACATTCAATGATGTCACTCGTTTCCGTGACTTTGATACGGGCTGTCTTGAGGATAGCCCAACTGCAAGAATTTCACAGCCTGATGAAAGCTTTCAGAATATGCTTGAAACATTTTCAGGCTCATTTTCCGAAAAGCACAGTGATGAGGGCTTTTATCACAATACAGTGGTTTATACTCTTTACGTACAGCCTCATACAGAGCATATTGAGTATGCAGTTTTATCTTTTGGTGAAACAGAGTATAAAACAACTGACAAATATGAAAAAATCTATGAGGATGCATATAACTCTCTTGAAAAGTTCAATTTCAATGAGTCAGGTAAGACTTACGAATTTTCAAACAGAATTCTTCGTGCAACAGTATTTCAGAATACTGTTTATCCTCTTTATCGTAACGGTGAATATGTTGTTCACCATACACCGGGTAAACGTTGGGACTCATTTTACACATGGGATTCAGGGTTTATTGGTCTTGATATGCTTGAATTTGCACCACATATTGCCGATTATATTCTCGAAACATATCTTACAGATAATGACCAATGGGCATTCCTGCTTCACGGTTCTCCGGTACCTGTACATATTTATCAGTATCTTGAAATGCTTAAGAAGGCAGAGGATAAAACAGAATTGCTTAAATATTATGACAGAGTAAAGATGTTCTACGATTTTCTTGCAGGTAAAATCAATGGCTCAACAACAACTAAATTTAACAGTGGTTTAACAACCACATTTGACTATTTCTATAATTGTAGCGGTATGGACGATTTACCACCACAGAAGACTATGTATGCTGAAAATAAGCAGAAGTGGATGACTCCTGTAATTTCTTCATCACAGGTTATCCGTTGTGCAAAAATTCTCTATATGGCAGCCGATTTATTAGGTCGTGAAGACGATAAGGCAGTATATCTTCAGGATGTTGAGAGGATTTCAAATGCACTTCAGAAGTATTCCTGGGATGAGGATTGTGGCTATTTCTCTTATGTTATTCACGATGAAAATGGTAATCCTAAAGAAAAGTACAGAAATGCCAAGGGTGAAAATCTCAACAAAACAATGGATGGTATTTATCCTATTGTTGCAGGTGCTGTAACTGATAGTCAGCGTGACAGAATTTTAGGACATCTTAAGAGTGATGATGAAATGTTCAGCCCAGTGGGTATAAGTGCTGTTGATAAAACTGCATCATATTACATTACAAATGGTTATTGGAACGGAAATGTTTGGCTTTCACATCAATGGTTTGTTTGGAAAACAATGCTTGACCTTGGTGAAACTGATTTCGCATTCCGTATTGCAGAAACAGCCCTCAAATCCTGGAAACGAGAGGTTGAATATTCATACTATACCTTTGAAATGTTTAATATTACATCAGGTCGAGGTGGATGGTTCCATAATTTTGGTGGTCTTTCAACTCCTGTAAATATCTGGACTAATGCTTATTACAAGCCAAAAACTCTTTCAACAGGTCTTGATATTATGGTTATGAACAGTAATTTCAATATGGATGCAACTGAATTTAACTGTAATCTTAAATATTATGGTAACAACGAAAAATATTCTGTAATCGTTGTTATGACCGATAAAAAAGACGATTATAACGCAACTGTAAACGGTGAAAATGCAGATATGTTTATCCGTGATAAAGGCGTTGTGGAAATCACTATTTCAGGGGACGTTAAAAACCCTGAAATTAAAGTGTTTTAACTTGTGTAATCCTCAATTATTTTCTGTAAATCATTTGTGTTATCAACTGTGATTCCCTTTTGTATTCTTATACGGTCTGACTCAGGTAAAAGAGAAATATAGGATTCATAAACGGTAGTGGGTTTGCTGTCTTCGTTTTTAAAGACAGCAATTTTACCCTCATATTCTTTGATTATGAAAATCTCCTTTTGAATATTTTCCTTTTCATATTTTTCAACATCCTTATTAAGATTTACAAAAAGTGTGCCGATACACAACACACAAATTAGAGAAAATATGGAGAATTTTAATCTTTTTGACATTGCATTTCACTTCCTTTAAGCATATTCTTAACAAAATCTTCAATAATTATTAAATTTTGTTAATATTATAAAAAATATCTACTCTTTTTCAAAAATTTGTGTTATACTTATTTTGTAATATTTTATAACTTTATTTCGGAGGCAAATTATGAGAAAAAAGACTCAGGCACCAAAGAAAAGGGTGTCCCCGAAAAAAAAGAAAAATTTTAATGGTATTAAAGCATTCATTCTTGTTTGCTTTATGACTTGTGTTATTGTTTGCTGTTATGTCCTCACTGATATGATTAGCACAGTTAATGGTGAAAGAATTATTGACCTTGAATACTATCAGCAGAATCAGGACCAGACAACAATCGTTTACGCTAAGGATAAAAATGATAAATTCATTGAGATTTCACGACTTCATGGTGAGAAAAACCGTGTGTGGGTTGACCTTGAAGATATGTCTGAATGGATGGGCAAGGCATTTATAGCTATTGAAGATAAGCGTTTCAATGAGCATGAAGGTGTTGACTGGTACAGCTCAACTTTTGGTATTATCCGTTCTGCAATTTCTACAGGTAATATCCGTGGTGGTTCTACTCTTACACAACAGTTAATCAAAAATCTCACAGGTGAAGATGGTAGAAATATCAACAGAAAATACAACGAGATGCTTTCTGCTCTTAATATGGAAAAATATTATGACAAAGATGAGATTCTCGAAGCATATCTTAACACAATCTACTTGAGCCACAACTGTTATGGTGTTCAGACTGCTTCACAGACATATTTTGGTAAGGATGTTAGTGAACTCAACCTTGCTGAATGTGCAGCAATCGCAGGTATTACTCAGTATCCTGGTCGTTATGACCCACTCTGGAAGCCTGAGGCTAATAAAGAGCGTCAGGAACTTTGCCTTAGTATGATGCTTGAACAGGATATGATTACTAAGGAAGAATACGAAGAAGCAGTTAATTATGAGCTTATTTTCACAAATAGTGATAAGTATGTTGCTGATGATAAGGTTGAAATTGAAACTGTTAAGGATAACGACATTCAGAGCTACTATGTTGACTATGTTATTTCTTCTGTTATTCGTGACCTTAAGAAATCAGGTTATTCACATTATGAAGCAACAAAAATGATTTATTCAGGTGGTCTTCGTATTTACTCTGCAATTGACCTTGAGGTTCAGAGTAAGGTTGATGATGTATACGTTTATAGAGCAGGTTTCCCAAGTGAAACTGTTAATTCATCAAGTGAGCTTGCACAGTCAGCTATGACAATTATGGATTATAGTGGTAGAATTGTTGCCATTGCAGGTGGTGCAGGTGAAAAGACAGAAAACCGTTCAAATAACCGTGCTGTTGCTGCTATTCGTCAGCCGGGTTCATCTATCAAGCCACTTTCAATTTACGCGCCTGCTATTGAAGAGGATTATATCACATGGTCTTCAATGATTAAGAACTATGGTATCAGCTGGCAGGGAAGTATCTGGCCAACTAACTATGGTAATAATCCGGGCTCACCTGACAGTTATGTAACTGCACAGTATGCTATTGCAATTTCATATAACACAGTTCCTGCACAGCTTCTTATGAAAATGGGCTTTGAATTAAGCTATGATTATCTTAAAAATTCATTCCATATTTCAACATATAGTGATTCAAACGATAGTGCTTCTCCATCTGCACTCGCAACAGGTGGTTCATCAGGTGGTGTAACAACACTTCAGATGGCTGCTGCCTTCGCTTCATTTGGTAATGGTGGTAAGTATTATGAACCATATTGCTATTATGAGGTTAAGGATAATAAGGGCGAAGTTATATTGCAGAAGAGTGATGATTATGAACAAATTATCTCTCCTGAAACTTCACTTATTATGAACAAGCTTCTTCAGACTGTTTTCTATGGTTCAGGTGGTACTGCTCGTGGTTATGCAGTCGCAAATCACAGAACATTCGGTAAAACAGGTACAACAACAAGTAATAAGGACCGTTGGTGTGTAGCAGGTACAAGTTATTATATTGCTGCTGTATGGTATGGTTATGATTATAATAAGCAGATTCATGAATCAGGAAGCCCTGCAGGTAGAATTTTTGAAGAAGTTATGAACTCTATTCATAAAGATTTACCTGAAAAGGATTTTGAAAAATATACTGATGATGTTGTGAGTCGTACTTATTGTACAAGTACAGGGCTCATTGCAGGTGAGGGCTGTTCAGGTACTGCAACAGGCTGGTATAAAAAGTCAAATATTCCTGCTGTTTGTGACGGTGGTTGTGGTGTTCCAAAGGAAGAAGAATCAACAACCGGAACAGGTAATCCTGAGGATGTAACATTACCGGGTTCACTTGAAGGTTTGACAAAACCTGTTGAAATTCCTTCGGAAATACCTTCGGTGACACTTCCTGAGATTCCTACAAATCCACCGGTAGGTACAACAACTCCTGCAACTTAAAAATATTGCCCATCTTACGATGGGCTTTTATGCTTGATATATAAAGGTGATTATTATGAAAAAAAGAAACAGTGCATATCTTATTCTTGAAGATGGAACCGTATTTCAAGGCTTCTCAATGGGTAAAATCGGCACAACAATCGGTGAGGTAGTTTTTAATACATGTACCTCTGCTTATACGGATATTCTTTCTGACCCTACATATTATGGTCAGATTGTAGCACAGACTTATCCTCTTGCTGCGAATCGTGGTGTTGCACCTGATACTGATGGAAGCAAGATTATGTCAAACGGATATATTGTCCGTGAGTGGTGCGACGTTTATTCTGATGGTAACGAAATGAACCTTGACGATTATCTTAAGAGCATTGATATTGTTGGCATCTGTGGTATTGACACTCGTCGTCTTACAAGATATTTAAGAGATAAGGGTTATGTAAATGGTGCAATTACTGATTTTCTTGATAATAAGGATAAGCTTCTTGAGGATATTAAAAATTACACAATTTCAGGTGCTGTCCGTGAAATTTCAATAAAAGAACCGGTTGAAATGAAGGGCGAAAACGCAAAATATAACGTAGTTGCAATCGACTATGGTTCACCTCGTAAACAGCTTAACGCATTTTTACTTAACGGCTGTAATGTTACATTCGTTCCCGCATTTACAACTCCTGAAGAGATTATGAAATATTCACCTGATGGCGTTGTCCTTTGTGACGGTCCTGCCGACCCTGACGATGAACCACTTCTCATTGAGAATATCAAAAAGCTTACAGAACAGGGCGTTCCTGTATTTGCAATAGGTCTTGGTCATCAGATGTTAGCCTTGGCAATGGGATTTAAGATTGTCAAAATGGCAAAGGGGCACAGAGGCTCAAATCAGCCTGTTATTATTTCGGGTACAAACACTATAATGATTACTGACCAGAATCACGGTTATTCAGTTGATGCTGACTCCGTAGATTCATCAGTTGCAGATATTATAATGACAAATATCAACGACAATACAGTTGAGGGACTTAAATATAATAAATTCACAGGTCTTTCTGTTCAGTTTACACCAAAGGGTGACGAGGACAGTAGTACAGGATTTATTATTCGTGATTTCTTTAAAATGATGGATGGTGAAAACAATGAGTAAATATAACAAAATTCTCGTTCTTGGTGCAGGACCTATAAAAATCGGTCAGTCACTTGAATTTGACTATTCTGCTTTACAGGTTTGCCGTGCTTTGAAGGAAGAGGGTATTACTGTAATTTTTGCTAATTCAACACCATCTGCATTATCGACTGATAAGACTTATGCTGACAGAGTGTATATTGAACCACTCAACATTGAAAGTGTAAAAAGAATTCTTGAAAAGGAAAAGCCAGATGCACTTCTTTCAACTGCAGGTGGTGACGAAAGCCTTGAATTAAGCCTTGAACTTGCTCAGAATGGCTACCTTGATGAAACAAATACTATTCTTATTGGTATAAATCAGGAAGTTATCAGAAGCGTTAAAAATAGACATTCATTTACAGACGTACTTAATGAAATGGATGAGCCAACTGTACCTGCACTTGTTGTAAATGGTGTAGAAGAGGCTTGTGACTTTGCTGATAAGGTAGGTTACCCTGTAATTGTTCGTCCTGCATACACTCCTGACCGTGAAAGTGCTGAATATTGCTATGACCGTGAAAGCCTTTGGGTTAAGGCAGAAAAGAGTCTTGAAGCATCAATCGTTAGTCAGATTCTTATTGAAAAAAGTATTGCAGGTTGGAAGGAAATCGAATTTGAGGTTATCCGTGATAAGGATAATAACTGTTTAAGTGTCTCAAGTGTTGAGAGTATCGACCCTGTTGGTATTCATACAGGTGACAGTATCGTTGTTATTCCTGCCCAGACACTTACTGACCCTGAATTTACTAAGCTTCGTCGTGCATCAAGAAAGATTGTTTCTAAATTAGGCGTTGAGGGTAGTTGTAATGTTCAGTTTGCTTTAAGTCCTGATGGAAAGCAGTATTTTATTACAGGTATTGACCCACGTGTGAGCCGTACATCTGCTCTTGTTTCAAAGGCAACAGGCTATCGAATTGCTTACGTTTCAGCAAAAATTGCACTTGGTAAATCACTTTTTGAGATTGAGAATGACGTTACAGGCTGTACAACTGCTTGTAATGAGCCTGCTATGGATTACTGTGCAGTTAAGTTCCCAAAATGGTCATTTGAAAGCTTTGATAAAGCAAGTAGAACACTTGGAACAATGATGAAAGCAACAGGTGAGAGCCTTACTATCGGTACAGGCTTTGAGCTTGCATTTATGAAGGGTGTTCGTAGTGTTAATAAGAATCATTTACCACACCTTGAAAATAATGAATCACTTACTGATGCAGATTTAAATGAAATCATCAGAAAATCTGATGATAACCGTATTTTTGCAATTTACGAGGCACTTTTAAGAGGCGTTTCAGTTGATGAATTAAATGCAATTACAAATATCGACAAATGGTTCTTAAATAAATTCAAAAATATTGCAGAAACTGAAAATTTACTTAAGGAAAAATTCAGTAAAGATGTTTACGAGTCTGCTAAAAATATGGGCTTTACTGACAAGGCAATCGAAGAAATCACAGGTACAGAAATCGAAAATTCACTTTCTGCTGTCTTCAATAGCGTTGATACCTGTTCAGCAGAATTTGATGCTCAGAAACCATACTTCTATTCAGTTTATGGAACAGATAATGAAGCAGAAATTTTCATAAATGCTAATAAAAATAACAAGAAAAAAGTTCTTGTTGTGGGTAGTGGACCTTCTGTTACAGGACGAAGCGGTGATAATGATTACTGTACAGTTCATTGCATTAATTCTCTTAAAGCACAGGGCTTTGAGGTTGTAGTTATTAACAATAACCCAGCATCAGTTACAACTGATTACAATGTTGCTGACAGAGTTTACATTGACCCATTGAGTAGTGAAGATATTCTTAATGTTGTAAAAACTGAAAAGCCTCAGTATGCAGTTGTTCTCTTCGGTGGAGAAGTTGCAATCAAAACATCAAAGCTTTTACAGGAAAATGGTGTTGAAATATTAGGCGCTGATTACGATTTCTATCGTAAAATTACAAATAAAATTGAATTCTTTGATATTCTTGACTATGCAAATGTTAAGCATACAAGCAGTAAAAAGCTTTTTGTTGGTACTTGTATTGAAGCACACGTTATTTCTGATGGTGAAAGCTACTTTGTACCTGCACTTTGTGAGCATATTGAAAAAGCCCATATTAATTCGGGTGACTCAATTTCAGTTGTACCAACTGTTAGTGTAAACGACTCAATGCTTGAAACTGTTGAGGAATACATTAATAATATCATTTATGAATTGTCATTTAAGGGTGCTTTGGATATTCAGTTTGTTGTATTTGACAATGACCTTTATGTTACAAAAGCATCAATCACAAATACAGCTCTTGTTCCTTTTGTGTCAAAGGCATCAGGCTTTGATGTTGTTGATATGGCTGTACGTTGTATGGCAGGAGAAAAGCTTTCAGTTACAGGAATTAACAAAATCAGCAATAATTATTATGTAAGAGTACCTGTCTTCAGCTTTGAAAAGCTTAAGGGTGACGATATGCTCCTTGGTGAAAAGACAAAGTCAACAGGTGATGTTCTTAGTATCGGTGATACATTTGATAATGCTCTTTTAAAGGGTATGATTGCTTCCGGTATGAGAATTAAGAGAACAGGCTCCGTGCTTGTTTCTGTAAGTGAAAGTGATAAGGCAGATACTGCAAAAATGGCAGATGAATTTTTAGCACAGGGCTTCAGGATTTATGCTACAAGCGATACTGCAAAAATTCTTAACTCAAATCATATTGCTACAAATACTGCAAGCTGTGAACAGGCTATTGAAATGATTAATTCAAATAAATTCTCTTATGTTGTTTCTACTCTTCAGCATAATAAAAATACAGATGAAGAAATTATTCGTCGTACTGCTCTTATGAAGAAAGTGCCTGTATTCACATCTGTTCAGAGTGCTTACACATTCTCAAAATCTCTTGCAAATAACAATGTTATGGAAGAGTTGGAGGTTACAGATATATGATTATTATGTCTGTAGATTACGGTGATGTGAGAACGGGAATCGCTGTTTGCGACAAAATGCAGATTTTAGCATCTCCTGTTTGTGTAATTACTGAAAAGGACAGAGAACGATTAGCAGAGAAGGTAAAGGAAATTGCAATTGAAAGAAAAGTTGAACGAATTTGTGTTGGCGTTCCGCAAAATATGGATGGAAGCTATGGTTTTCGTAGTGAAGCCTGTCGTGAATTCGGTGAGCTTTTAAAAGAAGTTACAGGCATTGATGTCGATTATCAGAACGAAAGACTTACTACTGTTTCTGCTCACAATATTCTCAATGCAGTTGATGTCCGTGGCAAAAAGAGAAAAGCAGTTGTCGATGCTGTTTCTGCTGTCCTCATTCTTGAGGATTATATGAATTCAATTAAAAATAAATAGCTGACACAAAATAACAAAATTTAAGCCTGGTACTATTGTAAAATGGTATCAGGCTTTTTTGTGTGGTGATTTTATTGATTGTTTATGTTGATGTGTTAATAGTACTCAATACACTTGTGAATTATTTCATTCTCCTCGGTGTGCGAAAAATTACAAGAGCATATACAGTACATTGGAGAATAGCATTAGGTGCATTGTCAGCAGGATTTTCATCATTACTAATAT
>JAEIGA010015826.1_pt1 | contig 11480 bp, 10 predicted proteins | sample 9270691 | NCBI WGS metagenome assembly JAEIGA01 (sample SAMN17057246, study PRJNA624740) | gut metagenome | biome: biome; isolation source: fecal sample | host: Bos grunniens | place: China: Xizang | collected 2019
CTCCATTGGCATTCGACGTATTGGCTGAAATCGAGAAGAAACTTCCTGGATTCCCTATCGTACTTCACGGTTCTTCATCAGTACCTCAAGACGAAGTGGCTACTATCAACCAATATGGTGGTCAGTTGAAGGCTGCTATCGGTATTCCTGAAGAGCAATTGCGTCAAGCTTCTAAGAGCGCTGTTTGCAAGATCAACATTGACTCTGACTCTCGTTTGGCAATGACTGCAGCAGTTCGTAAGGTGTTCGCTGAGAATCCAGCTGAGTTTGACCCACGTAAGTATTTAGGTCCTGCTCGTGACAACATGAAGAAGATGTACGAGCACAAGATCATCAACGTGTTGGGTTCAGACAACAAGTTGTAATCAAATATAAGAACGATATGAGCGAGTTGTTGATTTCAGCAACTCGCTTTTTTAGTATGTAAGAGATATGAAATATAGAAGTTGTATTCTTTTGATGGTTTTGTTCGTTACACTCTGGTCAAGAGCTGATAACATTATGGAAATGCAGATGGTCAGTTCTGTGCAATTGCGTCAAACACTTTTGACGGATTCGTTGACCACCAAGGGCAAGCGTCCGGATGGGATAGAACTGCTGTTCCAGTCGCAACAACCGATGCAAGCCAATGGTAATATATCCGAAGTGATTTCTGCCGACACCGCCGGGTGGATGGTTTTGCCTAAGGTAGAAAGGGGATATAGGATGTATGCCTTGCAAACCCAATTAAGGGCAGACCGATATGCTTCTGCTACGTTCCAAATCAAGACGCCGGTACGCATGGAGGCATATATCAACGGTAAGAAAATGACGGACAAGATGACCGTACAGGACTCTCTGCACTTGTCTTCCACAACACATTTTAATCTTAAAATGGAGCCTGAAACACTATATAAATTAGTGGTAAAAGTATTGTCGGCAGAGGCAGATTCTTGTGCGCCGGCATTGCACGTGAATTACCGCTTGGCAGATGATACAATCACCCACCTTGCGGTAAATCCGGACTTGAAGGGTCGGTATCTATTGCATCACACCATTTGCGGTGAACGTGTCACCGGTGTATCCATCTCGCCCGATGGTAATTATGTGCTGACCACTTATAATTGTCGTTATGCGTATGACAACGCCTATACTTATAAGGTGTTGAGCGATGTGAAATCGGGGAGACAAATTGCCGTTTATCCATCCGGTTCGAAGAACTTGTTATGGATGCCCCAAAGCACTCTATTGTATTACACCGAAAGGGCGGATAAGGGTTATAATATCATGACCGTCCATCCCAAGACATTGGAAGAAAAGGTAGTTGCAGAGCGCGTGCCCGGCAACGTATTCCGTTGGTCGCCTGATGAAAAGGCACTTTATTATACCCAGACCGAACAGTTGGCTGGAGATGAAGGACCGGTTCGCCGCTTGCTCACACCGCAGGACAGAATCCCCAATAATCGAGGTAGGAGTTTCATTTGGCGGTATGATATCGCCACCGGAGTATACGAACGATTGACATGCGGATACCATTCTACATCCCTGCAGGATATCAGTGCCGACGGGCGGTGGATATTGTATTCCGTACACCAGTCAACCCCGAGCCAATGGCCCTTTAGTAAGAAAGCCATTTATTGTATGGATGTGACCACCATGCAGGTGGATACATTGATCAAGGAGGATGCGTTCATCAGTTCTGCCCATTTCTCACCCGATGCGAATGCAGTCCTTTTGACGGGAGGTCCTGAAGCCTTGGGCGGTATAGGGAAAAACTGTGGTGAGCATCCCATTGCGAACAATTATGATACGCAAGCGTTTATCATGAACCGTCTGACAAGGGAGGTGGAACCCATTACTAAAAATTTTGATCCCTCTGTCGACTTTGTGCAGTGGAACCGGAAAGATGGGTGTATCTATTTCAAAACGAGCGATAAGGATGAAGAACCGGTGTATTGCTATCATCCTCAAAAGAGAACTTACCAACGTTTGCCGTTGGATGGTGACTGCATCAAAACATTTTCAATAGCCAATGATGGAACAATGGCAGCTTATGTCACATCAACTGCAGAATATAGTCTGAAGGGCTGTCTCTACAATGTACGCAAACAGCAGTCTGCCTCGTGGGCTGACCCGTATGCCAAAACTCTTTCCGAACTGGAGATGGGAGAGATAAAGGATTGGTCGTTTACGGCTTCAGATGGAACGGATATCACCGGATTCTATTGTCTGCCTCCGTCCTTTGATGCACAGAAATCTTATCCGATGATTGTCTATTATTACAGCGGAACAACTCCTACTGTTCGTTCGCTTGATAATCCGTATGCAGCTCAATTGTTCGCTTCACGCGGTTATGTGGCGTTGGTCATCAATCCGAGTGGTGCGATAGGTTTTGGCCAGGAATTCTCAGCCCGTCATGTCAATGCCTGGGGGAAGCGTACAGCAGACGATATTATAGAAGGTGTCAAGGCCTTTTGTGCCGAAAATAGTTTTGTCGATGCCACAAAAGTGGGTTGTTTGGGTGCATCGTATGGCGGGTTCATGACACAATACCTTCAAACTCGTACTGATATTTTTGCTGCAGCCGTATCACATGCCGGTATCAGTGATGTGACGAGTTATTGGGGTGAAGGTTATTGGGGTGTGGGTTACAATGCAGTGGCGGCAGCTCAAAGTTATCCGTGGAATCATCCGGAGTTGTTCACACAACAGGGTTCACTTTTTAATGCGGATAAAATCAACACACCTTTGTTGCTCCTACATGGTATGGTCGATACGAATGTGCCGATAGGAGAGAGTATTCAACTTTACAATGCCCTGAAGGTGTTGGGCAAAACCGTTGAGTTTATACAAGTGGAAGGCGAGAACCATTTTATCAGTGATGTGAACAAACGACAGCTTTGGCACAATAGTATCATGGCATGGTTTGAACGATGGTTGAAAGGTGACTCCCGCTGGTGGGATGCCATTTATCCCAAACGTATGCTCGAACGGTAATTTTTTCAGGCAGAAACTTGTTGTGTAACGACCGTTACACACACGAGCTACGGCTGTTACACGACAAATCTGCTGTTGATAAAAACTTCTTCTGTGGAGAAAAATCTCAAATACAGACTATTCGGTAAATTCGTCGGTCAGTTGTTGGATACCACCATTGTCTTGGTGGAAAGTGACCTTGGTAGTGGTCTTTTTGTCAAACAACACATTGCTTAATATTTCCACGTTGCCGAATTGTCCCATGGGGTATTCACCCTTGCAGTATGTCCTGCTCGGAGAGAATACGGTGATACCGATACGTTCCGGTACATTGTAGTAGACCCCTTGCTCCATCTTGCTTTTCTTTTTCTCCGTTTTTTCATCCATTACAGGCTCCGGTACGGTGTTCATGTCCTTCAGTGTGAGATAGACCGGTTCGCCTGCCAAATCATCCTTGTCCACACGTCCGAGTTTCTCGGAGAAGCGGAATAAGATGGTTTTGTCGGTACATTCTGTTGGGGTAAGTTCAATGGTGAAGACTTCTGTACAAGTGTCTGTTTTTCCCAAGAACAATTGAGTCAAAGCCTTTTCCTGGAGGTTCAGCTGATTCAACATGATTTGCAGTTGTGCTCCGTCCTTCGGTGTGTTGTCCGCTTCCCCTTTGATCAGTGCCGAACGACTTTCGCGAATATCGTATATTTCTTCTGCCACCAATTCTGCCACTTTTGCTTTGCTGGCTGCTACCAGAATGTCCTGATTCATGAAATCTTTTGGGTTGGGATGTGGCTTTGAGGATGTTACCTCGGGTAATGGCATCAAGGATTTCTCCTCCGTTTCCGTGTTGATGGACAATAAGATGCCATCTTTCGTCAGGGATACGAGGGGTGCGACAGTTCTCTTTTCCAAACGGATGCTATATGCTTTCTGAGGGTCAGGCACTCCGTATGTCTCCATGTCGATATTCTTGATGTGCCATTGGGTAAACGGTTCGTTACCGGCATCTGCCAGTCGCATGTATTTATAGGCGTATTTATTCAACTCCCCAGGTGTGAAGGTCTGTTTTTCAGCTGTCACCACCACACGTATGGCTGTTTGTGGCAGATAATATGTTACGCCTTCAACGGTTACGCCTGGAGTGTATGGACTGACAGTGGTTTGTGCAGTAGCAGACGACAAGAGGACTGCAAGTCCGCAACATAAACTCATTCTTTTCATATTCTTTATATTTCGTATGGTTGTTCTATCTTCTTAAAAGCCATTGGGAGATAAGTGAAGATGTCTGATGCCATCATACTTTCCATCCCTAATTGTTCAGCTGCTATGTCACCGGCATATCCATGTAGGAATACGCCCATCAGACAGGCCTCTTGAGTGTTGTAACCCCGTGCGAGCAGACCTAAAACGATACCGGTCAGTACGTCGCCACTGCCTGCTGTTGCCATTCCTGCATTGCCGGTGGGGTTGATGAATATTTCACGTTGAGGACTGCAAATGATACTATGATGCCCCTTGATGACGATGTAAATACCATATTCCACAGCCATATTCAATGCCTTGCCGACACTCTCGTCAAAGTGGCTCGACCCTCCGGTCAAGCGTTCCAACTCTTTGAAATGTGGAGTCAGAATGGTGCCTTGGGGAAGGATTTTCATCCACTCCGGATGTATGCTCAGTATATTGATACCATCGGCGTCTATCACCAATTTCCCATCATACTCCTTGATAAAGTCATGAAGCGCTGTTGCGCTCTGCTCGTCTGTTCCCAGTCCCGGTCCGATGCCAATGGCATTGTAAGGGGCTGTCTGTATGCTTTCAGTGATGTGCGTGTCGCATGTGTCGTGACTGATGATGGCTTCAGGGATAGTTGTTTGCAGGATGTCGTTATTTTTTTTGGCGGTATGAATGGTCAGTTTTCCCGCACCGCTTCTCATACATCCTTTTGCTGCAAGAATAGTGGCCCCTGCCATGCCGTATCGTCCACTGACCAGCAGTGCGTGCCCCATCGTTCCTTTATGTGCAAATGGAGACCTCGGGCGCATCATTTTTCTGATGTCTTCCTTGTCTATCAGTTGGGTGATACCGATGAAAGGTGCTGCAGTCCTCAACATCGGATATAACTCCATAATCTCCTGCGTCGTCAGTCTTTTCATATCCTATGTGCCAACTATATTGCAAATGTATTGAATTTTGTTGATTAAGGAGGGCTTTTTTAACGATTTTCTGCAATTTAGGTCAAGGTGATGTCACATGGATAACATTCTTTAATTTTTCCGTACCTTTTTCGTTTCTTTGTATTATATTTGCAGTTAAATTTTCTAATTGATATGGAAACTCTTCAAGTAAAGGATAAGAAATTTGCAGTGTCAATTCCCGAGGCTGAGATATTGAAACAAGTGAAAAGAGTGGCAGGTGAAATCAATCGTGATTACGACGGTCGTGAACCGTTGTTCCTGGCTGTTCTGAACGGGGCGTTTATCTTTGCGGCAGACTTGATGAAAGAGGTTGTTCTTCCGTCTGAGATTCAATTCATTAAGTTGGCTTCTTATGAAGGGACTACATCTACAGGAGCTGTTACAGAAACGATAGGAATGACGGCAGATATCAGTGGGCGTGATGTGGTCATCATTGAAGATATCGTTGATACAGGGCTGACAATGCAACATCTGGTTGATAGCTTGTCTGCACGTTCACCGCGTTCCATTGCAATATGCTCATTGCTGGTGAAACCGGCTAATTTAAAGATAGATTTGGATATTCGCTACAAGTGCTTTGAAATCCCAAATGATTTTATTTTGGGTTATGGACTTGACTATGACGGTTTTGGTAGAAATACGCGTGATATCTATACAGTAGTAGAAACAGTTTAAGGATTAAGATTAAAACATAGCAACATGAAAAACATTATTATTTTTGGCGCTCCCGGTTCCGGTAAGGGAACTTACAGCGATGAAATCGTAGCAAAGTATGACATGGGTCACATCTCTACAGGTGATGTGTTGAGAGGAGAAATCAAGAATGGCACAGAGCTGGGTAACATTGCCAAAGGGTATATTGACAATGGTCAGTTGATACCGGATGAATTGATGATTGATATTTTGGCAAAGACCTATGATGCATTACCACAAGGAAAGGGCGTTATCTTTGATGGCTTCCCACGTACGATAGCGCAAGCAGAAGCCTTGAAAGTGATGTTGGCTGAACGTGGTCATGACATGGGTATGATGATTGAGTTGGTGGTGGACGAAGATACCTTGATGGCTCGTTTGTTGAATCGTGCCATCGAGCAAGGACGTGCAGATGATAACGAAGAAACCATTAAGAAACGTTTTGCAGTGTACCACAACCAGACAGCACCGCTTGCTGAATGGTTCGAAAAGGAAGGTCTGCGCCACACCTTTGATTGGAAGGGCTCCAAGGAACTGATGTTGGAAGAGATTTTCACAGCAATAGAAGCAGAAAATAAATAAGAAGATATGGCAGAGTCCAATTTTGTAGATTACGTTAAAATATATTGTCGTTCAGGAAAGGGAGGTCGTGGCTCCATGCACATGCGTAGAGCGAAATATGTGCCCAATGGTGGTCCTGACGGAGGTAATGGCGGTCGCGGAGGAAATATTTACCTACGCGGAAATCGTAACTATTGGACGCTGTTGCACTTGCGTTACGATCGCCATGTGTTTGCCGGTCATGGAGAGAATGGGTCAAAAGCTCGTTCGTCTGGCAAGGATGGTGAAGATAAATATATTGATGTGCCATGTGGTACAGTGGTGTATAATGCCGAAACAGGACAATATATTTGTGATGTGACGGAAGACGGTCAAGAAGTGATGTTGCTCAAAGGTGGTCGTGGAGGATTGGGAAACTGGAATTTCCGTACGGCTACCAATCAGGCACCTCGTTATGCTCAGCCCGGTGAACCGATGCAGGAACTTACGGTCATCATGGAGTTGAAACTGTTGGCTGATGTCGGATTGGTGGGCTTCCCCAATGCCGGTAAATCCACGCTGTTGAGTGCTGTCTCTTCGGCACGTCCGAAAATTGCCAATTATCCTTTTACTACTTTAGAACCCAGTTTGGGTATTGTTTCCTATCGTGACAATCAGTCATTTGTCATGGCTGATATACCCGGAATTATAGAGGGAGCAAGTGAAGGCAAGGGATTGGGGTTGCGTTTCCTTCGTCATATCGAGCGAAATTCACTATTGCTTTTTATGGTCCCCGGCGATACTGATGACATCCGTAAGGAGTATGAGATATTGCTCAATGAGGTGGCGACTTTTAATCCTGAGTTGATGGACAAGCAAAGAGTACTCGCCATTACCAAGAGTGATTTGTTGGATGAAGAGTTGATGGACATGCTGTCCGAACACCTGCCGGATGTTCCTCATGTGTTCATTTCTTCGGTAACCGGTTTTGGTATTTCGCAGTTAAAGGATATTCTATGGAAGGAATTGAACAGTGAAAGCAACAAGCTGCAAGCCATTACCGACCAAGGAAGAATCGTACATAAGAACAAAGACTTGAGTTTCTTGCAAGAAGAACTGAAGGAAATGGGAGAGGACGAAGAAATCGTATTCGTAGATGAAGAAGAGATAGAAGACTTCGAAGATTTTGAATACGAAGAGGATTGGGATGATGAACCTCAAGAGCCATAAGATATGATAACACCCCATGTGTTGGAACATGACTTCGGTGAACGGGTAAGAGCGTTCAGCACCATGAGAATGGTTGGTTTCAGCAAGGGACAGTATGCAACATTCAATGTCAATCCGTTCTGTGGTGACGACAGTGATGCTGTGGCAGGAAACAAAAGATTGTTGTGCTCTACTTTAGGAATAAAGGAGCAATGTTTAATTATACCGCATCAGACGCACGAAACAAATTCGCTGTGTATTGATGCGGATTTTTTATCCCAGTCCGATGAAAAGCAAGCGTCATTGCTTGAGGGGGTTGATGCGGTAATGACCGATTTAGAGGGAGTGTGTGTGTCCGTCTCTACTGCCGATTGTGTACCGGTCCTTCTATATGATACTGAGCATCATGCAGTGGCAGCTGTGCATGCAGGTTGGAGAGGTACTGTGGCGCGAATTGTCAGTAAAGCATTGCTGACAATGATAAGAAAGTACGGAACTGATGTATCTTGTGTGAGAGCCGTAATAGGACCGAGTATTTCTGTCGATGCGTTTGAAGTAGGCGATGAGGTATTTCAGGCATTTGCAGATGCGAAATTCCCGATGGAAACAATCGCCTTGCGTTATCCGGCAAGTGGTGGAGCAGGTGAGAAATGGCATTTGGACTTGTGGGAGGCCAATCGTCATTTGTTGTTGGAGGCGGGTGTGCCGGATGAGCATATCAAGGTTTCAGGGATATGCACTTACCGCCAATGTGAACAATTCTTTTCTGCCCGTCGCTTGGGCATCAAATCCGGAAGAATTCTTAACGGAATCATGATAAAGAAATAAGGCGCTCATCTGAACGCCTTATTCTGTTAATGGATTTTATTTTTTATGTCTATTCGCTCTTCTTTGACGAATTTCCGCTTTCATCTTAGCTGCTCCGGAACCATGTGCTCCGGTGATGTACGCTTTCTTCTTGGCTTTGGTTTTTACTTTTCCATTATTGGAAGAGGCTGATTTCTTGCCTCCGCCTGAAAAAACAATGCCACCTGTGATGACAGCGTCAATATCATCTCCTCCGTATTGTTGTGCCATAAATCACTGATTAATGATGGAACAAACGCACACCGGTAAATGCCATGGCAATACCGTACTTGTCGCAAGTTTCAATAACATGGTCGTCACGTACGCTGCCGCCTGCTTGTGCCACGTATTCCACGCCACTCTTGTGGGCGCGTTCAATGTTATCACCGAATGGGAAGAATGCGTCAGAACCCAATGAAACCTTGGTGTTTTGTGCAATCCATGCCTTCTTCTCCTCGGCAGTGAGCGGTTCCGGCTTTTCGCTGAAGAATTTTTGCCATTCTCCGTCTGCCAAAACATCCATATAATCCTCACTGATATAGATGTCGATAGTGTTGTCGCGGTCCGCACGGCGGATTTTCTCCACAAAAGGCAAGTTCATCACTTTTGGATGTTGACGTAACCACCAGATGTCAGCCTTGTTGCCGGCTAAACGTGTACAGTGGATACGACTTTGTTGTCCTGCACCAATGCCGATGGCTTGACCGTCTTTCACGTAGCAGACAGAATTACTTTGAGTATACTTCAATGTGATAAGGGCAATCATCAAGTCACGTTTTGCCTCTTCGGGGAAGTTTTTGTTTACTGTCGGTATGTTCTCAAATAAAGCAGGGTCGTTCAGTTGTATTTCATTGCGTCCCTGTTCAAATGTGATGCCATATACTTGCTTGCGCTCAATGGGCTCAGGACGGTAGTTGGTGTCAATCTTGATAACATTGTATGTACCCTTGCGCTTGTCACGGAGGATTTCCAATGCCTCTTCTGTGTAGTCGGGAGCTATTACACCGTCGCTCACCTCACGCTTGATGAGTGTTGCTGTCACAGCATCGCAAGTGTCGCTCAATGCGATGAAATCACCATAACTGGACATGCGGTCGGCACCTCTGGCACGTGCGTATGCACAAGCGATAGGAGAGAGTGGTAAGGTGATGTCATCCACAAAATATACTTTCTTCAAAGTCTCGCTCAAAGGCAGACCTACTGCAGCGCCGGCAGGTGAAACGTGCTTGAATGATGCTGCAGAGGGAAGTCCGGTAGCTTCTTTCAACTCCTTTACCAATTGCCAACTGTTGAGGGCGTCCAGGAAATTGATATATCCAGGTTTACCATTCAGTACTTCAATAGGCAATTCCCCCTCGGTCATATAGATTCTTGAGGGTTTTTGATTCGGATTACATCCGTACTTTAAAGCTAATTCTTTCATATTCAATGTAAAATTATTGGTGGAGCTGGAGGGAATCGAACCCTCGTCCAAACAGGGAAACCATACGCTTTCTACACGCTTATCCCGGCCTTCGATTTTCGTGCGCCAACAAGACCCGAGCCACCCATTTGCGCCTTATCCTTTAAAATTTCATCGAACGTGCAAGGCCACGTCCAACTATCCCCGATTTAGCTGCACCACTGGGTCGGAATGCTTCGGAGCAACAGCTTCCGAGTGATGTCCCGTTTCAACACCTGGTGTCGAAATAAAGGTAATCTACTATACTTCGATTACGCAGCGAGAGCGTAGTTATTTTCGCCAGATAAATTCTTGGTAACTGAGATTATAGAGGAAATCACCGACCCTCTGCGTGCTTACGTACCATTCCATCCTGCTGTCAAATCCATGTCAACCCCAAGATGTACAATGCAAAGATAAGTGTTTTCTTTGAAAGACGCTCCTGTTTTATGGTAAAAAACGCGAAACACCGCCGTAAATCATAGGTTACTGCATTAAATTCTTGCTCACCCAAAAAAATAATGGTTATTTTGCAATAATTTCAAGATTTTTAAGTTTATAAGATAGTTATTATATAAGCGAACGGATAATATGGGTCAGGATACGGCTGATACGAGTATAAAAGATGGGATGAATATTGTGGAGCGAGCCATCAAGAGGTGTCTTGATATTGTGGGTGCTTGTTTTGGTCTGCTGCTACTATCTCCTCTCTTTCTATTGATTTATTTATTGTTGAAAAAACAAGGTTATGGCTCAGCCATCTTCAAGCAGGAGCGCATCGGATACAAGGGCGAATCTTTTTATATCTATAAGTTCAGAACGATGTGTGAAGAGGCTGAGGTGGATGGATTACCGCGTTTGGCGGAAAAGGATGATGTTCGTTTGACTCCCGTCGGCAAGTATTTGAGGGTATATCACTTGGATGAGCTTCCCCAATTATGGAATGTTTTGAAGGGAGATATGTCTTTTGTGGGTCCCCGTCCTGAACGTCGTTATTTTATTGATTTGATTCTCAATGAAACTTCCGATTATGAATATATCTATTTGATGCGTCCGGGTCTGACCTCCAAAGCAACATTGCATAATGGTTATACAGATACGATGGAGAAGATGCTGATTCGTCTACGAATGGATTTGAACTATTTAAATCGTCGGTCGTTGTGGTTGGATACAAAGATTATTTGTACCACAACGATTTACTTATTGACAGGAAAGAAATTTTAAGCAATTATGATAAAGAAAATATGTATTGCCTTGATGGCATTTGTGTTCGTACAGGTGGTAGTGGCGCAGTCCATGTCCGATGATCAAGTCGTGAAATATGTCATGGAGCAGAAAGAGAAAGGATTGGACCAGCAGGCCATTGCTGAGCAATTGGTAAGAAGAGGAGTTACACCTCAGCAATTGCAACGCATCAAACGTAAGTATGAAGCTCAGCAGCAACAATTGGGTGCGCAAGATCTTGTCGGTGGTCAAGTGCAAGACCGTAGTCGTACTATAACAGTGGGTGTAGGTCAAGTCCAGGAGGATGATGTGAAGTCGGGCAATGAGCAGATGAACGACGCCTTAGGATTTATGGATATAGACTCATTGGCATATTACCA
>JAEIGA010015827.1_pt1 | contig 11480 bp, 9 predicted proteins | sample 9270691 | NCBI WGS metagenome assembly JAEIGA01 (sample SAMN17057246, study PRJNA624740) | gut metagenome | biome: biome; isolation source: fecal sample | host: Bos grunniens | place: China: Xizang | collected 2019
GCAGATACATCCTCGTCAAGTGTGTTCAGAATGCGCGGGAGAGCCTCGACAACGACAACCTTCTTGCCGAAGGATGCGTACAGAGTCGCGAACTCGATACCAATGACGCCGCCGCCGATGATCACAACGCTCTCCGGAAGCGTTTCGCTTGCCAGAACGCCGTCAGAATTCATAACGCCTTCCTTGTCGATTCCCGGAATCGGGATACGGATCGGCTCGGAACCGGTCGCCAGGATGATCTTATCTGCTGTAAACTCTTTTCCCTCAGCCTTGAAGCTGTGCGCGCCGGTCAGAACTGCCTTGTCGCGCAAGATCGTGACCTTGCGCTTTTTGAGCAGTGCCTCAACGCCGCCGCTCATGCGCTTAACGACAGCATCTTTGCGTGCTGCCACCTTGGTATAATCATAGCTGACATCGCCGGCGAAAACGCCTGCTTCTGCAGCTTCATTCATCATCGTGTCATAGATCTCAGCGGAGTGAAGCAGCGCTTTGGTCGGGATGCATCCGCGGTTCAGGCAGGTACCACCCACCTCACGGTTCTCGACAATCGCTGTCTTAAGGCCGAGCTGTGCGCAGCGGATCGCTGCCACATAGCCTCCGGGGCCTGCGCCGATGACGACGGCTTCAAAATCATATCCGCCGGCTGCCGGTGCTGCCGCAGGTGCCGGTGCTGCCGCGGGTGCCGGAGCAGGAGCGGGTTCCTCAGCCGGAGCCCCTTCAGCTGCCGCTTCAGCGAGAATGGCGGAGATATCTTCTCCCGGCTCGCCAATCACCGCGATGATATGGGTAATCGGAACCTCATCGCCCTCGCCGTGCACGATCTTCAGAAGCGTTCCGGTTGCCGGAGCGTCCATCGTGATCGTCAGCTTGTCTGTTTCCATCTCAAATAACGGTTTGCCCTCCTCGCAAGGTTCTCCCTCTTTGACGATCCAGGAGAGAATCGTTCCCTCGGTCATCTGGAGTCCCTGCTTGGGCATAATTACTTTTTCTGCCATTTCTACCTTCTTTCTGATCGTTTTCAGAAACGAGCGCCCCGGCATCTTATCCGGGGCGTCCGCCTCCCACACACATCAGCTTGCACTTATTAGAGCATTAATGTAGGTTCTTCCATGTATTCTTTAACGCGAACCAGGAACTTCGCCGCCACGGCGCCGTCCATGATCCGGTGGTCATAAGAGAGCTGCATCTTCATGATCGGACGGACTGTGATGTCATCGCCGACCACAACCGGAGTCTTCTTAATCGCGCCGAGTGCCAGAATGCCGCTCTCCGGCGCGTTGATGATGGCTGTAAATGAGTCGATTCCGAACATACCGAGATTGGAGATGGTAAATGTTCCGCCGCTCATATCATCCAGCGAAAGCTTGTTGTCTCTCGCCTGGCCGGCCAGTTCTCTCGACAGTGCGCCGATCTCTGTCAGGCGCATCAGATCGGCGTTCTTCAGGTTCGGAACAACCAGACCTGCGTCGACAGCAACCGCCATACCCAGGTTGACATAGTCGTGATAGACAATGTTGTCGCCCTCGATCGCCGCGTTCATGATCGGGAACTCCATGAGCGCCCGGCTGACAGCGTACAGCGCAATATCGTTGTAAGAGACTTTGATGTCTTTCTTCTTGTAGGCAGCTCTGAGCGACGCCGCGTTGGTCATGTCGACGGAGATCAGGTGTTGTGCCTGCGCCTCTGTCTGAAGGTTGTCGACCATGCGCTGCGCAATAACCTTGCGCATTCTGGTCATCGGCTCTAAGCGTGTACCCCTAGCGGCGCCGCCTGTGACAGCTGCCGCGCGGGCCGCGACGGCCGCCATGATGTCATCCTTCGTGATCTTGCCGTGCGAACCGGTTCCGGTTGCCTCGGACAGATCCACGCCTTCGAGCTCAGCCACTTTCTTGGCGAGCGGTGTAGCTTTCGGAGCCACGTCAGCGGGCACGAAGCCCAGAACGTCTCTCTCGATAACCAGTCCTTCCGGACCGCTGCCCGGAACCGCTGCCACGTCAAAGCCCTTCTCGTCAGCTCTCATCTTGGCGCGGGGGGTATACCCCTTCTTGCCTTTCGACGCCTGCGCCGGTGCTGTCGGTGTTGCGGGTGCAACCGGTGCCGCCGGAGCGGGTGCCGCGGGAGCTGCAGGTGCTGCCGGTGCCGCTGTGGGTGCAGGGGCTGCCGCCGGAGCGGGTCCGCCCTGAGCCTCTGCTTCAGCCAAAATGGCGGAGATATCTTCTCCCGGCTCACCGATCACAGCAATGATATGAGTGATCGGCACTTCATCGCCCTCGCCGTGCACGATTTTCAGGAGTGTTCCGCTTGCCGGAGCGTCCATCGTAATCGTCAGCTTGTCGGTTTCCATTTCAAATAAAGGTTTGCCTTCCTCGCAAGTTTCGCCTTCTTTGACCAGCCAGGACAGGATCGTCCCCTCGGTCATCTGAAGTCCCTGCTTGGGCATGATTACTTTTTCTGCCATGCTAGCTCACCTCACTTTTTATAATCTGTAAAGAGATGCCTTCGCCGCCTCAACGATCTCAGATACCTGCGGCGTCGCTTCGTTTTCAAGGTTCAGCGCGAACGGAAGCGGGCACATCTTGGTTCCGAGTCTGATCGGTGAGTGATCAAAGTACTGGAATGCACGCTCGGATATTTCAGCTGCCACTTCAGCGCCCCAGCCGGCTGTGCGGTGCGCCTCATGGACAACGATCAGACGGCCTGTCTTCTTGACACTCTCCACAATCGTGTCATAGTCGAACGGAACCAGCGTTCTCGGATCGATGACTTCTGCGGAGATTCCCTGCTTCTCAAGCTCAGCTGCCGCTTCAAGTGCACGTGAGACATAGAGAAGATTTGCGACGATCGTGACGTCTGTACCTTCTTTCATGATGCGGGCTTTGCCGAACGGGATCGTGAAATCCGGATCATCCGGGACTTCAAACTTCTGTGCGTACAGAGCCTTGTGCTCAAAGAACATAACCGGGTTGTCATCGCGGATAGCGGTGCGCAGAAGTCCTGCGACATCCTCGCCTGTTGACGGGCAAGCCACTTTCAGGCCCGGGATGTGCATAAAGATCGTCTCAACAGACTGGCTGTGTGTCGCAGCGTTGCCGCGGCCGATGCCCTGCTGTCCACGGATAACCAACGGAATCTTGGCCTTGCCGCCGAAGATGAATCTTGTCTTCGCCACCTGGTTGAGGATCTGATCCATCGCGACAAAGGTGAAGTCCATATACATCAGTTCTACGACCGGACGCATGCCTGTGCAGGCGGCACCGAGTCCGGCACCGATCATCTCTGCTTCAGAGATCGGTGTGTTAAAGCAGCGCTCTGCGCCGAACTTATCCGCCAGGCCTCTCGTGCATCCCCAGATGCCGCCCAGAACCTGAACGTCTTCGCCCATAACAAAAACGCGCTCGTCACGTTCCATTTCCGCTGACAGCGTATCTCTGACTGTCATTGCGTATGTTTTTTTGCTCATATGTTTATCCTCCTCGCTCGCGGATCAGTCTCCCTCGTAAAATACATCGTCCATCAGATGAGCCGGATCGGGTTCGGGGCTGTTCATCGCGAACTCAGCGGCCTTCTCCATCTCGTCATAAGCGGCTGCCTTGATCTCTTCAAGGGCCTTCTTGCTCGCCCATCTTTTCTTCACGATTTCCTTCTCAAAGCGGTCAATCGCGTCTCTCTCTTTCCACTCATCGACTTCTTCGCGGGTGCGGTAGGGCTCCGGATCTCCGGTCCAGTGTCCGCGGTAGCGGTATGTCTTGACCTCGATCAGAGACGGTCCTTTGCCTTCCAGCGCATCCTTCTTTGCCTTCATGAATGCCTGGTCGATATCAAAGACATCATATCCGTCGACGATATATCCGGGGATGCCGTAGCCGGCTGCGCGGTCCGCGATATCCTCAGTCGCTGTCGACTGCTCGGTCGGTACAGAGATACCGAACCCGTTGTTCTCACAGACAAAGATGCAGGGCAGCTTGTGGATAGCCGAGAAGTTGATCGCCTCGTGGAATGTTCCCTCATTGGAAGCGCCGTCGCCGAAGAAAGTAACGGCTACGTTCGGTTTCTTCTGCATCTTGATCGACAGAGCAGCGCCCGTAGCGATCGGGATACCGCCGCCGACGATAGCGTTTGCCCCGAGGTTGCCCTTAGCGAGGTCCGCGATGTGCATGGAGCCGCCGCGTCCCTTGCAGTAACCGGTTGCTCTGCCCATCAGCTCGGCGATCGCGTAGTCAAGGCGAGCGCCTTTGGCGATACAGTGGCCGTGGCCTCTGTGTGTACTTGTAATATAGTCATCATCTGTCAAGGTCGAGCAGACAGTCGCTGCACAGGCCTCTTCACCTGTGTACAAATGAACGGATCCGCGAAGCTTATTTTCCTCAAACAGCTTATAAGCCTTCTCTTCAAATGCGCGGATCTTGCACATTGTCTCATAGATCCATAATGCACGCGCTTTATCCATTACTTTATCTCCTTCCTGCTCTTAGATCTCTTTGAACTTGCCAATGCCCAGATTCTTGTTTGTGGCTGCTGTGCCTTCTTCTCTGGTCTTCTGCATACCCATAGCAGCGCGGATTGCGTCGATCGTCTCCGGAATCGTGACGGACTCCTGCGGAATGTTGATGGCGAACATGATGTCGTTGCCGGACTCAACAATGGAATCCTCCCACAGGCCGATCTCATACATATCGCCGCGGCGGTTGCCGAGATCACGCGCATACTTGAAGAGTGACGCATTGCCCTTGAATCCTTCGTCGATGTTGACGACGCGGATACGCGGATGCTTCTTGAAAGCTTCCAGAGCTGCTTCCTTGGTGATCTTCTTGCCATCCTTAGCTGTCGCCAGAACTGTGATAATGTGGCCGTGTGTCACCGGTGTGTGAACAAGGATGCCTGTCGCCTCGACATGCGGCATGATGGTCATCAGGTCAACTGCCTGATGAGACGGAGCCTTGTCCATCTGCAGCGCGTTGGTCAGTCCGCGGTGATAATCGCCCGGATCAGCCACGCGGCGGATAATCGTGATCGCCACCTTTTCAATACCGAATTCACGGTCAAGGCAGTCAACTGTACGAATCAGGCCTGTTGTGTTGCAGCTTGTCAGCTTCAGATAATCCTGGCCAACGCCCTTCTCAAAGTTGGCATATCCATGGAAGAACACATCTGCTACAGAGTTCTTCTCGCCGCCCTGGAAGATCGCCTTGACGCCGTACTTCTCATAGTAATTAGCCTTGTTGGCTGCGCCGACGCCGCCCGGTGCGGAATCGAGCATGATATCTACCTCTTTGCACAGATCGGCAAAAGAACCGGCAACCGGAATCTTCTTCTCTGCAAACGCCTCTTCATTAGCGCCGTCAACCAAGTACAGCTTGTACTCAACGCCGTTCGCACCGATCATATCTCTCTCGCGAAGAGCCTGAAGGGAAAGTGTCGGGGCCAGATCAGCGATGCCGACAAGCTCCATATCATCCTGCATTGCGACGCCGTCTGCCAGACGCTGTCCGATTGTACCGTATCCTGCTACTCCTACTTTGATCTTTGCCATTGTGTTTCTCCTTTCATCATATGTTCATTCTTATTTGTTAAACGGATTAGTGCTTGCTGAATATGTATTAGTAGTTAACCGTTCTATCTAGTCTTATTTTAGTCCTATAATCGATTATTGTCAACGCGATAATCGCAAATATTGGCTGTTTTTATCGTTTTTTTATGTTTTTAAGCGGTTTATAATCGATTATTTTTGTTTTTATAGAGAAAATTATCGATTATCCGCCTCTTTCCTCCTTTCATAAAGCAGAAAAAGCCGCCGCTTGACAAGCGGCAGCTTTTATTCTTAACCGTATCAGGACATGTTCCTGATCCTCTCTTTTCTCTCCTGCATATAAGCTTCAAAGCCTTCCAGTGTCAGATTGACAATCAGCTCCGGCGGAAAAACAATGCTCTCAAGAAGAGTCATCATGCGGCGGGCATCACCGACCATGGTGTGAAAATGAGCATCTGTTCCCACGCAGACTCGCTGGTGATGCTTCTTGCACAGAAGCGCATACTCCTGCGCGCGCGATCCTTCAAATCCATCGACCGGCACGCGTTTGTTGTTCAGCTCGATCAGCTTGCCGAGCCTCTTGGCCTCCAGCACGACAGCCTCCAGATCGCAGGGAACCTTCGGTTCGTCCGCATGGCCAATCGTGTCGATCCAGGGATTCTGGAGCACCTTGATATACGCCTCTGTGTTTTCTGTCTCTGTACCGGCCACGATACCGGTTCCGCCGCCCGCGTGAAAACTCGCGATGCCGAACTCGAGATACTGAAGCTGTCTTTCCGGAACATCCAGATGTCCCTCTATATCGAGGATATTAACTTCCATCCCTTTGTACACGCGGATCGGCCCAACCATGTCGGGGATCATCATCTGGCTGTGAGGGACAAACTCCGGGGCTCCTCCTGGCACGCCGGGTCCATGCTCAGTCAGACACAGCCCTTTCATCTGTTTGGCTGCCGCCGCTTCACAGTTCTCAGTCAGCGTGCTCCACGCATGACCTGAAATCACGGTATGCGTATGAGTATCCACCTCCGGAATTCGTTCTGAAAGCTTGATTGCCATCCTCTCTCCTTAATCCTAAACCTCTTCGCCCTCTTCCTCTAAACGTGTATCCATAACACCGGACCTGAATCCGTCAATGTGAAGGAACATCTCTGCCAGGGCGGCAGGTCCGTTTCCTGTCGTCAGCACATCGTAGAGCCTTTTGTGCTTTTCATACAACCCAACCAGGGTCCATTTGTTCGCCAAAACGATTGTCTGATATGTCAACTCATAGACTGATACAGAAGACCAGAGCCGTTTGAGCACCCTGTTGTCAGAAGCGTCGATAATTGTCTCATGGAAATCATGGTCGATATCGACAAACTGTTCAAAATCAGTGCAGTCTTTCATCTTCTGGAGAATTTCTCTCAGCTCTTCGAGTTCTTCTTTTGTGATCCGTTGGGCAGCGAGCGAAGCGGCATATGCCTCCACGACCGCTCTGGCTTTGTAATGATCATCAACCTCTTTGCCGTTCGGCTTTCTGACAAAGGAACCGGCGTACGGGCGCTCTTCCAAAACCCCCATGATGGACAGTTCCAAAACCGCTTCTCTGACCGGAGCCTGTGACATATCCAGTTCTTTCGCGAGTTTGGTCTCGACGATACGCTCGCCGAGTTTGTACTTGCCCTCACCGATGCCCTTAATAATATGTTTAATAACGATTGAACGAAGGGTCTCCTTATTTCCAGATGTCTTTGCCATCTCTCACTCCTTATCCCGCGGTTACTCATGCTCCGCGATTTTTTTGGCTGCAAGTTGAATAGCCGTTACAATTCGGTTGTATCCGGTACAGCGGCAGATATGGCCTTCAATACCGGTTCGGATCTGTTCTTCTGTCGGCATCGGGAATTCATCGAGAACAGCCTTGGCTGACAGAATCATACCGGGCGTGCAGTAACCGCACTGGACAGCCCCCGCCTCAAGAAATGCTTCCTGGATGGGATGGAGCCTTCCGTCTCCGGCCATTCCCTCGATGGTTGTAATCTCGCCGCCATCTGCTTCAGCAGCCAGAACCAGGCAGGAATTGACGGTCTGTCCGTTCATGATCACGGTACAGGCTCCGCATTCGCCCTCATCACAGCCTTCTTTTGTTCCGCTCAGATGAAGCACATCACGAATGAACTCGACCAATGTCATATTGACGGGCACTTCTTTCTTATATACCTCGCCGTTTACTGTGGTTGTAATCGCTCTTTGTTTCATTCGATTCCCACTCCTTCCTTCGCGCGTGAAACGGCCGTGCAAACAGCCCGCGGAACAAGCTCCTTGATGACCTCTCTGCGGTACTCTTCCGTGCAGCGCCAGCTTGAGCGGGGTTTCGCCTCCGCAGAAGCGGCAGCGCCGGCCTTGTTGATGTTTTCCTCTGTCGGAAGCTGTCCTTCAAGCACCGCCTCCGCCTCTTTCGCGCGCATAGGCACCGGCGCACAGGTCGTCAGACTGATGCGCACATTGCGGCAGCGTCCTTCCTCATCCAGCTCAAGTGAGGCTGAAGCCCCGAGTAAAGCCAGATCCATAGCCCCGCGCCTCGTAAATTTTATATAGGCGGAGCGCTTCTTTCCTGAATCAGGCAGCAGAATCGTCTCCAGAATCTCATCCGGACGACGCGCTGTCTTTTTCGGTCCGAGGAAAAACTCGTCAAGAGGAAGTTCGCGCTTTCCTTCTGCGCTTGCCAGGACAACTGAAGCGTCCAGTACCAAAAGCGGTCCGAGTGTATCGCCCGACGGAACAGCGTTGCAGATGTTACCGCCGATTGTGCCGCGGTGACGGATCTGTACGGATCCCACCTGACTGGCGCCTTCAAACAGCGCCGGGTAATGCTTCCTGATCACCGGTGAGCGGTCGAGCTCAAAGTGCGTGACGGCTGCGCCGATCACAGCTCCTTCTCCGGGAGTATACTCAAACTTCTTCAATTCCTTAATCTGCTTAATGTCCACCAAGATCGGATCGGACTCATATTTGCCGTGCATATCGACATAGACATCGGTGCCGCCGGCAACGATTTTGCATTCCCCGCCCTTTTCTTTCAGAACAGCAAGGGCTTCTTCCATTGTCTCTGGGATCAATAAATCAAATTCCGGGAGCATAATCAGTCACCCTCCTTTCCGTTCTGAACGGCTTGGATCTGTGAAAGGACCTCATCCGCTCTCATGGGGATTTTCCTAATCAAAGTACCGCAGGCTCTGGAGGCTGCTGTTCCGATCGCGGCTGCAGGCGGAATCACCGGCGGCTCGCCGATGCCTCTCGCTCCATAGGGATTATCTTTGACAGGATTCTCAACCAGTGCGACTTTGATATCAAAGTCAGTATCTTTTGCTGTGGCCACTTTGAAGTCGACCATGTTGCCGTTCAGCAGATGGCCTTCTTCGTCATAGAGCATCTCTTCCAGCATCCCGTGGCTCATGCCCATGACGACGCCGCCCTCGACCTGTTGGACGCAGGTCATGGTGTTGATCGCCTGACCGACATCCTGTGCGGCTGCGTAGTCAAGGACCTTGATCTTTCCGGTCTTGGGATCTACTTCGACCTCGGCGGCGTGTGCTGCCCAGAACCACTGAGCCGTCGGTTTCTTGGACGCATGCGTGTTCGGATCGGGTTTGTCCCAGATATCCGATGTGGTGAAGAGTCCTCTGCCCAGAAGCGGCTCCTGCTCTTTCATCATGCTTGTCTTGCCGATATCCTTGATGGGAAGTTCTTCTCCCGCCGGTCCGAACAATACGCCGTCTTCGAATTTAACTTTGTCTTTCTCTGTCTTCCATGCGATTGCCGCAAGGTTTTTCAGCTGCTCGATCACATCCTCGGCTGCTCTGACTGCCGCCACGCCGACATGGTATGTCAGGCGGCTGCCTGTCGTGGTCTTCTCATAGGGTGTGTACTCCGTATCAACCGGTGCCACCGAGACATTTTCATACGGAATGCCGAGTCTCTCAGCAACAAACTGCGGAATCACGGTGAAAGCGCCCTGTCCGAGCTCCATACCGCTCTGCAGAATCTGTACGCTGGCGTCATCGTTGAATTTGACAATCACAGATGAAGTGGAGGGCGTGCCTGTCAGCTTGATCGCACAGGCAATACCCTTAGCGCGCCATTTGCCGTCCGGCATCACGCGGCGCTTCCAGTCTCCGTCTTTCCAGTTGATCAGTTCTGCTGCTGCGCGCAGACATTTTTCTATTCCGACCTCAGGCAGAACCTCTCCGGTCGCTGAAACATCGCCCGTGTGATAGAGGTTCATCAGGCGGAACTCATAGGGATCCATGCCGAGTTCATTCGCCAGAAGATCCATCTGATTCTCAAAAGCAAACGCGTATTCCGGCATACCGAATCCGCGGTAAGCGGAGGTGATATGCTTGTTGGTCGCAACTGTATAGCCGTCGATCCATACGTTCGGAATCACATACGGTGAGATGGCCGCGAATCCGGCGTTGTAATTGATACGCGGACCCGTTGTCGAGTAAGCGCCTGTATCGAAATAGTTCTCAATCTTCTGAGCAACCATCTTGCCGTCTCTGTTGCAGGCGCTCTTGATCTTGATGACAGCGCCGCCGCGGATACAGCCCGCCAGATATTCGGAATGGCGGTCATAGCACAGACGAACGGGTTTTCCGCCCGTGTGCATCGAGAGCGCGGCAACGATCGGCTCGAGCTTCAGCTCGTATTTTCCTCCGAATCCACCGCCGATCAGCGTGCAGATCAGCCGCACGTCAGACTGTTTGAGTCCGAAAAGGCCTGCCATCTGCTTGCGGATCATGAAGGGGCTCTGTGCCGGACTCCAGATCGTCAGCTTCTTTGCCATCGGATCAAATTTCGCCACAGCCACATGTCCCTCGATCGTGGTATGGTTCACGCTTGATGTTCTGTATGTGTTTTCTACTACTATATCGGCTTCTTCAAATCCCTTCTCGACGTCGCCGTATCTGAGTGGGAAGAAGTCACAGAGATTGGTCCCGTCTACCGCTGTAAAATCTGAACCGTGCGTGTATCCGGACCAGTTGTCGTGGACCAGCGGCGCACCGGGCTGCATACCCTCATAGGGATCCAGTACCGGCGGCAATTTTTCAAACTCCACTTTGACTTTCTTTACCGCTTCTTTTGCGGCATGGCCGTTGTCGGCAACGACCGCGACGACAGGCTCTCCGTGATAGCGGACCTTGTCCTGAGCCAGAATCGGCTGATCAGCCATAAAAGCGCCGAATCTGCCGGGGAGATCCTCTCCGGTCATCACGAGACGGACTCCCGGAACCGCCTTTGCCTCTTCCAGATCATAGGACAGGATCTTGGCGTGCGCATGGGGAGAGTGATAGATCTCAGCGTGCAGCATATCGGGGAATGAGACATCTGTGCCGAACACAGCAGAACCGGTTACCTTCTCGATACCGTCTTTCCGCTGACACGGATGTCCGACGACCTTGTAGTCGCCCATGACGCCGACTTCACCGGCATGTTTTACAATCACATTTCCGGTCGTCTTTTTTGTTGTATCGTTTTGATTCATTGCAGTCTTCCTTCCTGGTTTTATTCCTCAGGAAGCTCCCAGTTAAAGAAACTCCAATATGGTTCGTAGATTCTCTCCTGGAAGTCCTTCATATCGACATTTGACCAGTCGTACACGCCTTTTCCGGTTTTGACGCCGTAATCGCCCTTATCGTACAGTTCTTTGATCATCGGCATCACGCCGCCTGTATTGCAAAGGTACTTATACAGATAGGACTCAATATCGTAGTTCAGGTCAACGCCTGAATTGTCGACGTGCTCAAAGATACCGATCTTCGTGTAGCGGGGCATGAAGCTGTACATCGCAGCCTTATCGACATCGCGCGGATCCGCAATACCTTCCTGCACAATATACATCGCCTCGCGGAAGAGTGCGTGCTGCAGGCGGTTCGCCAGGAATCCCGGCGCGTTCTTCTTCAAAATAACC
>JAEIGA010015828.1_pt1 | contig 11480 bp, 9 predicted proteins | sample 9270691 | NCBI WGS metagenome assembly JAEIGA01 (sample SAMN17057246, study PRJNA624740) | gut metagenome | biome: biome; isolation source: fecal sample | host: Bos grunniens | place: China: Xizang | collected 2019
CTATTAAATTTTTGGAGGACAAAACTATGACAATGCCAGAAACAGAAAAGTATTTGAGTGATTTGCGCAATGAAATCGGCAGAGCAATCGATGAGATTGAAACCGGGGGTATGATGTGCAATGTAGGCGTGCATATCGCACTTATGGATGCATGGAACAAATTAGCTTACATCTATTAAGCAGAACCGCCCATCTCAAACGAGGTGGGCGGAACTATGTCCGACTGCGAAAAATCCATTTTTTGCCAATTTAAATAAAAAAAATTGCCTAATTTGATAAAAAATCAATATGAAAGTGTAAAAAATACACGAAACATTTGGAAGTGTCAAAAAAATGTATTACCTTTGCGGAAAATTTACACATTGATAATATTTAGACACAGATAAATTATGGGAAAAACAAAAGAAATTATTGATTATCGCCTAACAGAAGATGGTTGGTTTGCTTATGAGTACCAACGCCCTGCACTTACAGCAGACTCTGTAATCTTTGGCTTCGACGGACAGTCACTCAACGTTCTTCTTGTCAAACGCGGTATAGAACCTTTCAAAGGGAAATGGGCTCTGCCTGGAGGTTTTTTACGCATGAATGAAACCATTTCTCAATGTGCGCAACGAGAGTTAACCGAGGAGACCAACTTCAAAGAGGTTTACATGGAAGAGTTTGGCGTTTTTTCTGACGTAAACCGTGACCCTCGTGGACGTGTAATTACTACCGCTTTTTATGCACTTACTCCTATGCAAGAAGTTCAAGGTGCTGACGATGCGGCCGAAGCACGTTGGTTTAAACTAGATGGTGTTCCAGCCTTAGCTTTCGATCATGACAGAATTTTGCGTGTGGCTTACCGCCGCTTACGTGAGGATCTCCACTTCCGCCCTGTCGGATTCGAACTTTTGCCGGAAAAATTCACAATGCCTCAACTTCAGCGACTATACGAAGCGATATTGGATTTTCACTTTGATCGCCGTAATTTTATGAAAAAGATGCTGGCTACTGGCATTCTTGAAGATACAGGCACCAAGGAGGCTAATACAGCCCACCGTGCTGCCACCTACTACCGATTCAATCAGTCAGCTTACCAGCAGTTCAAAACTCGTCGCAACTTCAATCTCGAGTTCTGACCGTTGCCATTAAACCTAACCTACCCTTAAAATTTAAGAGCTTTTAAACTTTTTAAACCCTAACTATATGCTCGGAGCAATTATAGGCGATACCGTAGGCAGCATCTACGAGTTCTGCAACTGCAAGTCAACCAAATTCCCTCTTTTTTCTCAACATAGCCGTCCTACCGACGACTCAGTAATGAGTATGGCGGTAGCCGAGTGGCTACTCACCGACCCAGAACGCTCCCAACAAACCCTGGAAGAATCTCTTGTTCGTTGGGGACATCGATATCCACGAGCGGGATATGGAGGCGCCTTCTCGCGCTGGCTGTTCAATCCGGACTTTTTAGGAGGATATCGCGATGATCGGCATCGCTATGATAAAATCCATTCAGGTCGCCACCCATACAACTCATGGGGAAATGGCTCTGCCATGCGATGCTCAGCTTGCGGTTGGGTGGCTCGGTCATTGGAAGAAGCAGAAGCATTAGCAAAAAAGTCAGCCGAAATTACCCACAACCACCCTGAAGGCATCAAAGGTGCACAAGCCGTAGCTGCTACCATATGGATGGCACGCCACAATGCCACCAAAGAAGAAATACGCGAATATATCACTGAGCGTTTCTACTATGACCTCACCATGGACTGCGACGATATTCGTCCTAATTATTACTTTGATGTTTCTTGTCAAGGTACAGTTCCGCAAGCCATCGTGGCATTTATGGATAGCTGGGATTTTGAATCAGCCATCCGCCTTGCTGTCTCGCTTGGTGGCGATAGCGACACACTTGCATGCATCACAGGTGCGATAGCAGAGGCATTCTACAAAGAAATACCAGAACACATCACCACCGAGATGCGCAAGCGCCTAGATGCAGACTGGTGGAATATTATTGATGCTATTTACAAAAAAGCGGAAGAAACTAAACAAATGCCTTCTCGCCCTAAACTAGTATTCCTCACGGGCGCTGGAGTCAGCCGCGAAAGCGGAATACCTACATTCCGAGATCCCATGACTGGTCTTTGGGCAAAGTACAACCCCATGGAACTCTGTTCTGCTACTAAGTTACGCGAGAATCCACAACTCATACTGGACTTCTACAACGAACGTCGTCGTGCGCTTGCAGATAAAGAACCTAATTATGCACACCAAGTCATTGCGGCTCTTGAGCAGTTTTATGATGTTACGGTCATTACACAAAACGTGGACAACCTCCATGAACTGGCAGGTAGTACCAATGTGTGGCATGTGCATGGCGACTTAACAAAGGTTACTTCTTCAAAGAATATCTTTGACCCTAATTGTATCCAGAATTACCCTCTTACCGAACCGATCATGGTTGGTCAGCAAGCTGCTGATGGTTCACAACTTCGTCCATATGTAGTCATGATGGATGAGTTCTTGCCACCTATGAACCTAGCTGTTCGACGCATACAAGAGGCGGATATTTTTGTCATCATCGGCTCTACACTCAGTATCGGTGCTGGTGTGCTCCTATCTGGACAGGCTTCCGCTATAGCACAAAAATTCATCATCGACCCGATGGATCACACCATGAAACTCCCTGCTAGCTTCCATTGGATCCAAGCTCCCGCTACCGAGGGTATCAACGACTTGCTCCAAGTTCTGAATATCGCCCCCACTCGCTAACCTTTAAAACCTAAAACCTCACATGATGGACTTTATTATTGTTATTCTCTTTGGCTTTGCTGTCGGCATTGCCGTTTTCTTTGCAAAACGTATCAGCAGTTGGTTCGAAAGCAGAAATACAACCGTTGTATCTCCTGAGCCATCAATCCAGGAGGTGCCTCAAACCACCATTAGTTCTCCTACATCATCACCCAAGAAAACAGGAGCAGAGATCATTCAAGATTTCCTCACTCAAACGGCGTGTCAAATCGATACGAAGGAAAACCACAACGAATGGACCTACCATATCTTTATATGCCAAGGCGCTTATTTTGAATCATATAGCAGCAACGTCAATGGAGAAGTGTTACTAAGCTATCATTGGGCAATACCATATAGCAAGAAAAATATGCTTTGGGTACAGCGGATTTGTCATCAATTGACTGCACAAAGCAAATACACCAAAGTATTTTATCGCTATGATAGGGATAATGATAAGTTTGACATCAATATACAGACTTCTGCCATTGAGCCTACAGTAGAAGTGTTACGAATCTTTGTGCAGATCACTTTCGACGTAGCACATAAATTGCAATTGGAGTATGAGCATCACAATGATGGCGATGAGATGTCAGAGGAAGAGTTAGTTGAGGATGCACGTTGCAAAGCGTTGTACCATCGTTGCCAGCAGTATAACGAGCCTATGCGCATTCTTGCCAACTACAAGTATTTCAATGCCAATCATCTCTCTCTTGGACAGGTAATAACATCGCTTTTTAATCAGGAAAGTGTGGAAGATATGCTATCTCTGACAGTAATCTCAGAGAATGGCACCAACCAAATCACCCAACGTGATAGGATTGCTGCATTTGACCTATTTAGCACACTTATTGAAGAAACAAAGGACGGTTTGACTGTGAGTACAATACCAGTGGCAATGACCTTAGATACCACATTTAACCACTACACCTTCACCTTGCACCTCGTAGAGCAAACGCGAGAGAATGTCTTCGTTCGTCTCTCTGCAATGAAAGTGCCATACGACCATCTGCAAGAGCAAGTGCCTACCTATGCCTATATTCCTCAATCGGTGTCGTGTCTATTATGTTATGAGACAAGCGAAGAACATTCGTTTGAGGCTTTTGGCAAACAAATGGAAGCGGCACGCGTAGCGCGCCGTATGGGAGAGACATTAACTGACGAACAATATGAGATGCTAAAGATGGGTTGCAGTAAGGCTGCGTTCCAATTGGATGAAGGTATACGTCTAGCGAATCATGGATGTTATGTACAAGCAATAGAGTTGCTAGAACCTGTCCTAAAAAAGTATATAGAGAAAAAGGATGGCGACCAACCTGATTTATACATTTGGGTGGCTGCACGGGCCGCATATCATTTAGGATACTGCTATTACAACTTATCCCTAATGAGCAAGGCATATTATTATCTTGATTTTGCGCGTCAGAACCACAATAGCTTTGCGCAAAATCTATATCTCAAGTTGTTGTATTATACTAATGATTCACGCTTGTTGAGTGAACTGAATACAGAGATCAGCAAAACTGAAAGTGAAATGAAATCAATCATTTCTGGTAATGAAGAGATATCAGAAAGCGAACAATTCCGATACAAGTCAAATGAGGAGTATTGTTTATTCTTATACGAATTGCATGCAATGCTTATGATTCGCGAAGAATATATCGATGCTGCGTATGAAGATCTGCAATATCTCCTCCAATACGAGGAAACTCACGACTTTGCCCAATCCAAAATCGACGAACTAGACAAGCTCCATTCCTCTGAATAATAATTGTTTCACTAACCATAATTCACCTTAATTTTTATGAAAGAACTTTCAACCATTACCATCACTGGTCACGCATCAATGGATTTTGCACCAGACCAACTAACTATCTCCTTAAGTTTTCAACACACCTACGACAGTTACGCCTTGGCGCACGAACAAGCAATGTCGCATCAGCGCACCATCACCAATATCTTGCAAGAGAACCACATGGACGCTTCGTTAGCAAAGACCAACACGTTCTCTATCGGCAAGGACCAAATAACCATTCGTGATAAACATTACAATGAGAAAGAACGTAAACTTCTCGGATATAAACTACATCAGGTATTTGATATCACAATGGATCTCAACAACGACCTCCTATCATTGCTTTTGGCACAAATCGCAGACACTTTATCCGAAGCAGAAGTTATATTATCCTACTCTCTCAAGGATAGCCAGCAAGCAGAACTAACTGTTCTTGCCCAATCAGTAAAGAATGCTCAAGCGCAAGCCACTGCCATTACCTCCGCTGCCAATTGCACCTTAGATGGCATCAAAGAAATCAACCCTCAAACCACGACGGACAGACTTGATCGCCGCATGCCTCTGGGTAAACTTCTTTCCTATCGTCTTACCAATAGCGCATTCCTCTCTGAAGATGACACACCACTCCCTACCATCTCTCCAGACAATATCACCATTCACCAATCTGTTACTATAATTTGGTATATCAAATAACCATTTCAACGATTCTCCTATGCGAAATATATTATTCATTTTCCTCGCTGCCAGTTTCTATTTACTCGCTTCCTGCAGCCCTAAGTCTTCTTGCGAGGACCCACAAATTGTCATCGACTCTACGCTTCAATCCATTGTAGCCAATCATGTATCTTCTGTTTCCGAAGAAATCCAACCACAATGGAGTTTAGGAATCTTGATGGATATGCAGACTAATACGATTTGTGCGCTCCATTCCACCGACACTACCCAAGACTACGCTTATACTCCTATGCAGTTAGGAACCCTAATGGAACCTTTCACGTTACTTGCTATCTTAAATACTGGTAAGGTGCCATTAGATACTATTATTCCCGACGAAATTGTCAGATGGCAGACATCTAAAACGGATGGAAGTAAAATTAAGGAAAAGCAAGCAGTAATGGTAGCTTTACCCGATCTTGTAGCCTCATCAGATGGGTATGTTATCAATAACTTATTGCATGACGTATATAGCGAATCAGTTCAGGAACTTGAAGCGTTCTATACTACTATAGGTCTTCCTGACAGACCTGACTCCCTTGAAAGTATATCCCTGAGCTTACTCCACAGGCGTTGCGCTATGCTTGATATTGCCCCAGTAAAAGCTTTATCTTTATATGTTCAACTAGCTCTCCGTCAACTGCCTTGCGATACTGCTGCCCAACGCATCATCTGCCAAGGGCTGCATGATGTGGTGTGGAACGACGAACTAGGCACTGCTTCCATTAACCCATGGGGCAGCCCTAAAGCGCAAAGCAATATTGTACCCATTGCGGGAAAAACAGGGGCAATATCCATTTATGAGGATGGAGAATATAATCCTCGCCGCCATCTCATCTCTTTCGTAGGCTACTTCCCAGAAGACGACCCTCGCTACGCTTGTTTGGTAATGTTAAATGCTCCATCTCGTTTCCCTTACGATGCTGGCACTAACTGCGGCGGCTGCGTCAGAAAGATTGCTGAAGATATAAGCCAAGATTCTTCACTAAACACTCAACTCTAAACACTCAACTAATATGACTTACACTCCTGATTACATTTCTGAATTAGCACCTAATGAGGTGTTCGTTTTTGGTAGCAACCTTGATGGCTGGCACTGCGGTGGAGCTGCACGTACTGCACTATACAAGTTTGGCGCAGTTTGGGGACAAGGCGTAGGCTTGCAAGGGCAAAGCTACGCTATTCCTACTATGCAAGGACCAGTGGAAACAATCACACCCTATGTGGATGAGTTTATCCAATTCGCTAAGGAGCATAGCGAATTACAATTTCTCGTCACCCCTATTGGTTGCGGAATCGCAGGTTTTATACCCGATGAAATCGCTCCACTTTTCCGCGAAGCATTGAATGTGGACAATATTACACTGCCCAAGTCGTTTCATCAAGTATTAGAGAAATCTAACATCCCCCACTTAGTTCCAAAAGCCGTTATTAGTCAACATTACGGACAAGTACGCACATTGATAGATCTTGCCAAAGCACTCAATAGCGAGAATCATTATTCAGATTTTGAAAAGTTTGCTACTGATTTTGATAATGTAATACACGAATATCAACAAAGAGGTCTTATAAATGAATATAGCTATTCCATCTTTTATCGTGCGTGGTTAGTACCTACTATACAAAATAACCATCCAATAGAAATAGATGAGAACGAGCTTTTTAATCATATTCAGAACGACCAAACGATACAATCTATATTTCTAAAAAGAGGATTAAGCAAGCTACTACGAATCATCTATTATCTCAATGAGTCACAGCGATACACCAACGCTTCTCAAATCGAGCAAGACCTGATGAAGATCTTTCCTGGTTTATCCCATTGCAGCAATTCGGCAGTAACGCTTAATGACAGATCCATTTTCGGCATTTGGTATCCCGCCTGCATTGTTGCTAACACATTTACAAAACAATGGGAACAATTTAAAGACCACAACGGAATACTTTCCAATCAAAAGATTGAAGAATATTTCATAAAAGGATTTGAAGAGAAAGTAGAGCAATTAGGACTTATGAAAACGATACGTGATTTCTATCAAAACGATGGTTCTTGCCACCCAGAAGTACTTGTGCCTAAGGAATATGGAAGAGGGCCTGTTTTTGTAAAATCTCCTACAGGCGGTTGCCATTTTACGTACATCAAATCATGCGGTGAGGGGAAAGGTCCTAACGCCAGCCCCGACTTGTATGAATTTAACGTCGTTAAGGAGATTATAAAACAATCTGGCAAATATGATATTGTACGAGAAAAAGTTAACGCTCGACCTAAGCATTATTCTTTTGAAGATATTTATCTCATCCCGAAAGAAGATTTTTCTTTGCCTATTTATATTGCCACCGATTATTATAGATGCGGAAAAATTCTTTTCGCTTCTGAGAGGAAGAAGTGGGAATTTATTTTAAGCCATAAACCAAACGCAGAGGCTAATCTGCATAGATGTTGGTCAAAAGAAATAGACTGTAGCTATCCATGGATGTAAGATTAGGAAATAGCATATTGCGCCTCAAGGATTTGGGCTGTGTCAGAGAGGATATCCCTGCCCAACCAATACCGCCATCGGTGAATCTCTTTGTAAAGGTCACCAATGGCTGTAACGCTCGCTGTTTATTTTGCTCTAACGCAGGTGCCGAATCTGTTTCCACTCGCTTTAATGTGGATAAGCTATTCGAAATGGTCAACATTTTGCAAGAACGCAACATTATCGTTAATCGTATCAACATAACTGGTGGCGAACCTGCCGTAGTACCGGCACTTGTTGATAACATCCTTTCACGAGCCGCTGAATCGCCTTACGCTGATATTCATCTACATCTCAACACCAACGGATTACTTCCTAATTCGCAGATGCTAATGCGTCATGATCGTTGGAACTCTATATCCATGTCTCTCCATCATTATGATATGAGCACTCTACAAGAGATTTATGGCATAGCAATCCCTATCGAAGCATTTAATTTTGAAGGAATTGAGATGAGCAAAGTAAATGCCAGTTGCAATCTAATCCGTGGGTATATCGATTCGCCAGAATCTGTTCAGAGGATGTTAGACTATGCCATCGACTTAGGCATCAACCGTCTTGGTTTTGTTGCTTTAATGAAGACAAATGATTTTTGCAGACAGCATTATGTGGATTTCAGCGAAGTGGATTTCGCCTCTGTGCCTCGTTTGCATTTCACGGGCTCAATGAATAGAGGCTCTGATTGCAAATGCTCAAATTATCTTTACAGCAAGGGTACACGTATTTTAGAGGTTTACATGCGTAATTACATGAACCATCATTATTGCGAATCCAGCATGGTGTATGATGGTCAATATTTCCGTCAAGGATTTGGAACAAACAATATCATTTATTAATGAACTACAAACACCTATACATACTCCACCAACAGGATAATCGTTTTAATACCTCTTATCCTTTGTCTCCATCGGATTGGGAATCGTACAAAACCACTAGCCAGTCGTTAGACTTCTTACCTGAAGACGAACTTTCATTGTATATTCATATTCCATTTTGTCGCCAACTATGTACATTTTGTGAATATACACGCATGATTTGTCCTAATGAAGACGAGCAAATGCGCTATCTTTACACGCTAGAGAAAGATATCATGCAATTTATTGATAAACACTCATTTACTCTACGTGGCTTTGATATAGGTGGCGGTACACCTACTTGTTTGTCTGACATGGCATTTCTGTATTTAATGGACATTTATACTCGTGCATGTAAACGTTTTACCAAGACTCCCGATTTTGAGCCAAGCATTGAAACTACATTTCAAACATGTACCGCCCTAAAGTTAACCGCTATTGTTCAAGCAGGAATCCGTCGTCTTTCTTTAGGATTGCAATCTACAGATGCTTCTATGTTGCGCTCATGTCATCGTGCTTCTTCATCCCTTGATAGTATGCTGCAAACTATGCAGATAGCGCATGAAATCGGTATTCATAAAATCAATCTTGACCTAATGTATGGTTTGCCAAATCAGACTATAGAGTCCATTCAACTTGATTTGCAATCAATCAGCATTTTGCAGCCTGAACAAGTTACGATTTATGAATTACGCACCAATCAATTGACCAATACACCCGCTCAAAACGCACAAACATTGTACGATTCCTATTGTTTGCTGTATGATGAGTTAATCAAAATGGGATATCATGCCGACTTTGGTCAGAATACTTTTTCGTTAGACAAAGATGACTTTGGAGTCTCATCCTATCTTCGTGCGCGGATGTTGCATGGAACGTCATACAAAGGTTTTGGTATCTCTGCTCAAAGTATGTGCAAACAAGGGGTGAGTTATAATCTTGGCAAGAACGCTGTAAATATATCTTCCTTGATTGACTGCCCTACCTATGAAAATGGTGATACTTATCTTTTGCCTGCGCATGAAATTGCCAATAAATATATTGCCATTGCTGGCTATTCCAATAGTTTTTCTTTAGAAGTCTTGCATCATTTGTTAAACGAGAAAGAGTGGTTATCGCTACAAGAACGAATTGCCTTTTTAGTAAAAGAGGATTTATTGTATAGAGATGATAATTGGCTACGCATAACACGAGAGGGATTTCGTAATTATGGGGCAGTCAATTCCATATTGAGAACAAATAATAACCCCGTCCTCTAAACTACGTTTCACTCCCGCTATCCCTCCGCTATCAACTACGGTAGATATACGGTTGATACACGGTACATATACGGTAGATAATCGGAGTATTAGTATAGGAACACCGTAAGAACATCGTAGAAATCACAAATTTACATGAATCTATCCACTAAACTGTAACACTAAAGTTTGCATCTGAGCAAAAAATCTAAAGATTTTTTTGCAAATATCATCATTTTTTTGTATCTTTGCGCCCTAATTTTAGAACTAATACTCCCTCCTTCGGTAAAGAGGCTATACGAACACAATGGCACGTACTACACTAGCACATCCTTTCGACTCCATGTCGGGTAAACTCAACTCTACCGACAAGATTGTCATGCGCACCCGCAATGGTCGCACGCATGCCTATGCTATCAAGCATCCGTATAAAGGTCCCGTGGCTCCTGAACGCCAACAAACTATCACAGCTTTCGCGGATGCTGTCAACCAAACTACCCTTATCCTCAAAGACCCAGTATTACGCGCCGATTGGGAAGCAAAGTTCGCCGACTATCGCAAGAAAGCCGACCGCTATCCTAATACCCATCCCAATCCTTATACCACTCTCCGTGGCTTCATCATCGGCTCGCTAATCAAAAAAGCTAGTTTATAATGTCATGGTTTATCACGCTTAATTTGTATCTATAAAATGCCATATTTAAAGCACTATATAAATAGATTTCATTTACCTCCTCTTGAACAATGCTACTATTTAGACGAGAGGTATAACTCATTGGTTAACTTATCGCCAGAACAATATCAGAAAGTTCAAAGACTGTGTGGGGTGATCGCCGAAGATACTCACACGAAATTTGTCTATCGTGGGGATAATAGAGTAAATGACATATATAATGCTTCTACAAATAGTGGCGAATTTGCTAGACGTTTCTTTATGGTAGGAGAAAAAGGTAATGAATTCTTGGGAGATGAGTTTGACAAACATAATACAATAGATGTTGAAAGCCTATTTCTGAAACTACATAATTTTACCACAAAATCATCAAAAAGAAAAGCTATTTGTAAACGTATACCACTATTCTATAAACATCACAAACAATTCTTTACGTTCTTTCGTAAATTAGCAAATATCGAGATTTTTAATAAAGCTTTTTCCAGATCTTCAAAATGGAGTGTAAAAGATTATTATGAAATGTTTTTGCATACAATAGAAATGAATGGTGAGGATAATAATAGCAGTAAAATGTTATCTACAACATTAAATTATAAAACTGCTTATTATTTTAAACAAGAAGATGGAGTGTTAATTGTAGGATGGATGACTGAATCAGGGTTAATAAAATTTGGCAATATGAATAAAAAGGAAGAAACAATACAACGCTTAGGACTTCCAACTTACAAAAGAGGAGTTTTTCCAGAGCAGCAAGAGATCTGTCTCAAATATGGTTTGCCTCCTCATAATATTCTTGGTTATTTCTATGGTGATGCTTGCCAATATTTCGTTATCAATCATAATCTCCTATGCAATCAAAAAAATGACATTCACTTTGACAAAATTCATAAAAGAGGTATATATATCAACCAGACA
>JAEIGA010015829.1_pt1 | contig 11479 bp, 12 predicted proteins | sample 9270691 | NCBI WGS metagenome assembly JAEIGA01 (sample SAMN17057246, study PRJNA624740) | gut metagenome | biome: biome; isolation source: fecal sample | host: Bos grunniens | place: China: Xizang | collected 2019
AGATATTGTTTTTTTGAGAAACATATAAACTATCTGCTGCTTTTTGTTGAGTTATATTTTTTGCTTTTCTTAAACTTTTAAAAAAATTACCAATTTTTATTTGGTTCATAACTTCCCCTCTTATTATGGGTAAATTATAACATTTTTAAAATATTAAATAAAACAAAATGTAGCGGGTATTTATACTCGCTACATGTCTATCCAACGTTTTTATCTTATATTAAAGCATTCATATACTATTTGTTTGAATTCTTCTACTGTTGTTATATTTATAAGTTTTAATTTGAATTCTTTATTATGTTGCATACCTTTCACATACCAAGCTGCAAGTGACCTCATTTCTAAAATTGCTATTTTTTCACCTTTTAATTTAACTAGTTCATCTAGATGATATAATAAGAATTTTATCTTTTCTTCATCACTTGGTTTAACATATGCTTCATTATTCAAATAAGCATTAAATTCTTTAAATATCCAAGGATTACCTAAACTAGCTCTTCCAATCATTACGAAGTCTACACCTGTATCAAGCATATTTTGTAAGTCTTCAACTGTTTTAATATCACCATTTCCAATTACTGGTATACTAACATTTTCTTTAACTTCTTTTATTGCCTGTAGATTAACTTTACCACTATAGAAATCACTTTTAGTTCTTCCATGAACACATATAGCACTTGCTCCACCACGCTCTGCAGCTTTTGCTATTTCTATATGATTAATACTACTATGATCCCAACCAATTCTTATCTTAACTGTTACTGGTTTAGAAACATTATCAACTATGCTCCTTACCATTTGTTCTAGGTATTCTGTGTTTTGAATTAAATACGATCCACTACCTGATTTTAATACTTTTTTCACAGGACAACCCATATTGATATCTATAATATCACAATTACATCTTTGATCTATTAATTTTGCGGCTTTCGTTATTTCTTCAATATTGCCACCAAATAATTGTAAACTAACTGGTCTTTCATCTTCTGATATGTAACATAAATCCCATGTTTTATCATTTTCATATAATAATCCTTTGTCGCTAATCATTTCTGTATATGTTAGTGCAGCCCCCATATCATGGCATATTTTACGATAAACATGATTAGTATATCCAGCAAGTGGTGCTAGGATTAATTTGTTTTTTAATTCTATATTACCTATTTTCATATTAATTTGTACTTCCGAATCCACCATTTCTAGTTTCTATTACATCATCATCTTCAGTTATACCAAACTCAAAAAAGATTCCCTGACATATGCCTTTATTTTTTTCCACAATCATTTGTTTGTTTTCTTTTGAATCATTCGTAATTTTTAAAATGATATGTCCTTCATTATCACTATTATAATAGTCACTATCTATAATACCTACTGTATTATCTAATTGCATTCGATACTTAAATCCTAAACTACTTCTTGGAAATAATAATAACGCCCATGAAGAATTTATTTTCACTCTTATTCCTGTTGGTATTTTTAAAGTTTCATCTTTGTTTAATTTTATTTCAAATGGGATTTTAAAATCATAACCTGCAGAGCCTATTGTGGCTCTTTTAGGCAATTCAATATTATTATAAAAACTTTGTATTTCTTCTAATGAATAATCAAAATTTTTTTTCATATCTTCTATATATTGATTTAATGATACTTTTTCAAATTTCGCAATTTTTTTCATATTATCATCCTCTAAATAAAACAAGATTAAAATTAAATAATCTTGTTTTTTATTTTTCTACATCCATTCATATCCATATCTTTGAACACATAAATCTAAAATACCTATTGCTACCACACTATCAATAACAACTCTAGCTCTATGTACTATGCATGGATCATGACGACCTTTTATTTCTAATATTGTATTTTCTTTTGTTTCAATATTTACAGTATTTTGTTTTTGACTAATACTTGGTGTTGGTTTAATAACAGTTTTAATTATTATAGGCATACCATTACTAATACCACCATTAATGCCACCATTATTGTTTGTTTTTGTTTTTATATAATCAATATATTCTAGTTGATCATTTGCTTCACTACCATATAATGATGCAAACTCAAATCCTCTTCCAAATTCAATTCCTTTTACAGCTGGGATTGAGAATATTAAATGTGATAGTACTGATTCTATTGAGTCAAAGAATGGCTCCCCAATTCCACCTTTCAAATTTAATATTGCTGTTTCAATTATTCCACCAACTGAATCTTGATTTGCTTTTGCTTGTTCAATACATTTTATAATATCATCTTTTACTGATTCTGTTAAAACAGCCATATCAGTATCATTCATTTTTAGAATTTCATCTTTCAAAGAATCTTCATCAGAAGAAAAATTAACATCCTTAATATTATAAATTTGTTTCAAATGGCTGCCTATTAAAACACCTTTATTTTCCAAAATTTGTTTACATATAGCACCCGCAATTACAATACCTAAAGTAAGTCTTCCAGAAAAATGTCCACCACCACGATAATCTTGATAACCATTATATTTCAAATAAGCAGAATAATCAGCGTGCGATGGTCTCAATAACTCCGGTTGATAATCTTTAGATTTAGTGTTTTCATTTTTAACTATTACTGTTAATGGCGTTCCTGTTGTATAACCATTGAAAAATCCACTAACAATTTCTATTTCATCCTTTTCAACTCTAGGCGTAGAAATTGATGATATAGATTTTCTTTTTTGGATTTCTTTTTCTATATAAGATATATCTAATTTTATACCAGCTTTCAAACCATCAATTGTTACTCCAATAACAGAACCATGAGATTCACCAAATAATGATATTTTAATATTATTCCCAAAAATTGATGACATATTATACCTCTGGAATAAGCCCAAATTTTTCTAAAGCATCTGAATATAAAAGCATTACTGTTGACATTGCATTTAAGAACATATGAACAAAGATTGATGGATAAATATTTTTAGAGAAAATTTCAATTCCTCCTAAAACAAATCCCATTAATACATATGGAAATACTTCCACAAAGTCTCCACCTTCTAACACGTGAATTAAACCAAATAATATAGAAGATATTATTAACATCAACCATACTGGACATTTTAATGATCTTAATACATCATGAATAGACTTTCTAAATACAAACTCTTCTACTACAGGCCCCACAAATATAACTAAAAATCCTACGATTATACCATATTTACTAAATAATAAAACTTCAATACCTTGTTGGTTTTGTGAGCTACCTCCACCACCAAACATTTGAGTAAGAAGACCACCTATAATATTAGCAAGATATGCAGCTACTAAACCAACCAAACATATATAAAACACAGATAAAGCACTTGTTCTATTTAATACTTTAAAATCGGTTTTAATTTCTGTTTTTAACAATATAAAGCAAGATGCCAATAATACTCCATAAATAGATACATTAATCAATGTGGAAAACAATAATTGACGATTTAGACTTGTGGCAAAGTCTTTTAGTATAATACCTAATAAATTTGAGACCCCATAAAACATAATAATATATATCACTAATACTAACAACTTGTTAAGATTAGTTTTAAAGAATTTTTTAAGATTATACTTAAACATTTTTATTACCTCTAATTAACTTTTGATATTAATAGTGGAAGCATTTCTTCAAAACATACTCCATACTTAACATCTATATTTTCATATTTCAAAGTTTTTTTAATAGATTCCACTGTCATATCAACCGCAATTTTTGTGCTTTCTTCTAAAGTTTTATTTTTCATTATACAACTTGTCAATACACTAGCAAAAACATCTCCAGTACCATGGAAATATCCTGGTATTATATCCAAATCATAAAAATATTTTTCTTTTGTTTCATTATTATAACAAACCGCACCAATTTTTCCATCTTGTTTAGAAACACCCGTTAACACAACACTCTTCATACCCTCTTTTACTAATGCACCGATTAATCCATCAATATATTCATCAGTATGATTATTTTGTTTATATTCATATCCTGTCAATAAACAAGCTTCTGTGATATTAGGGATGATAATATCCCCAACTAAGCATAATTTCTTCATTTCATTCGGGAAATTGCTATCAAATATTTTATATAATTCACCATTATCAGCCATTGCTGGATCAACTATAATAACATTATTATTTTTGAACTTTTCTACGATATCTTTCACTACTTCTACTTGTTCACTAGATCCCAAAAAACCTGTATATATAGCATCATATTTTCTGTTTAAACTTAACCAATGATCACTAACTTTCTTCATTTCTTCTGTGAAGTCCAAAAAAGTAAATTCAGTAAATCCTCCTGTATGAGTAGATAAAATAGCAGTAGGTAATATTGAACATTCTAAACCAACACTAGAAATAATTGGTAATGCTACTGTTAAACTACATCTACCAACACATGATATATCATTAATTGCTAATACTTTATTTTGCATAATTATCTTCCTCCTTTTTAACTACACTACCGTGTTTACCAAAATGATATTTAAACGAATATATTGATATACTTAATGAAACAAAGAATAGTAATATCATTATAATATATCCTAATTTCATTTGACTTGTATTCATTATTGATAATAGTGAATACAAGGCTATAACTGCTTCCGAGAATAGTGTAAAGAAGAAAGGTACACCTGATTTATTTATATTTCTTCTTAAGCAACTAAAAATTATCCCGCACGCTTCTTCTTGATAATATTCCTTAATATTTGATGTAAGTACTGCCTCATATGTTCTATTAAAATATATCTTAAGTAATGGCAAAACAATAAACATAAACGGAAATACAAATAGTTCAATTATAAATATTATTTTTAAAACATTCAAAAACGGTGTTTGTGAATTATTTAAAGAAATCATATTTGTTATAAGTAAAACCCCTAATGTAACAAAAAATATTAAATCTACAATTGCACTAATTAAATTAATATTATGTTTTTTATAATTTAATACTTTGTAATTCACAAACAAATAATCAGTACCATAAATTTTTCTTTCTTGTAAATTTAATCTTTCATTCATTTGTGTTTTTAACTCTTCTTCAGAAATAAACATCATCACTGATATTTTTTTTATTTCTTCATCAGTATATACATAGGACTCTTTTTTCATTTGTCTTACTTCTTTCAAAGAGCACCCCAGCCTTTCTGCTAGTACTTTATTATTCAATTTATTATCTGATTGATACTTCAATAAATTATAATTAATAATATTCATATGCTACTCTCCATTTTATTATATATAGTATAACATAATTTATTATATTCTTCAATTATTAAAATAATATAAAAACCAAGACTATAATAGTCTTGGTTGATTAATACCATTTTATATATTAGCTCCAAATGGAATTAATGATAATGCAGCTAATTTAAAACATTGTTTTCCAAATGGAATACCTATTATTGTAATGCAGAATATAGCTCCAGCCACTACATATCCTACTGCCATTTCCCATCCAACTAACACTAACCATAATATATTAGCGATGGGATGTTTTCCAAAATTAGAATTAACTATTTTACCAAATGGTGTTAATGCTAGTTTTGCAAGTTTAAAACATTGAATCCCAAATGGTATACCTATTATTGTAATACACAATAATAATCCAATGAAAAAATATCCAATCGCAGTCCATAATCCAATTAATATAAACCAAATAATATTTCCAATGAATTTCATAACTTTTCCTTTCTATTAAATTAAATTTTGTTTTATCATATACAATTAATCTTGTAAATATTTTTCATAATTGTTAATAGGAGTATATTCATTTGAAGTATTTTTAAATTCAATATTAGTATAGAAAACTCTTAAAATTTCTTCAAATGACTTCCCTTCCTTAGCGTATGTATTAGCGCTATACTGACACATACCAACACCATGACCACTTCCACCACCATAAAAGCTTAAATTATCCCCATTCCATTCTAAAGCAAAGTATCCTGAAGTTAATATACTTGGATTTTTAGATGATGATGTGTATGTTCCCGTATTGGATTTTGAATTATATCTTGTTACATCACTGCCACAATCTTTTGGTCTAATTGTAAATCTAATATTATATTGATTAATAATTCTAAAAGTTACATTTTCTGCCTCTATTTGCAAACTTACAACAACACCTGAATCTCCTCTTTCAGATACAAATACATTTTTTATAGCCCCTATGTCTTTAGGGAAATCTTTAATTACCCATTCACCATTTTCTAAAATCGGATAAGAACTTTTATATGTTGGTACCATTAAAGGGATATTAACATTTAATGTATTTCTTAATTGTTCTTTCGTCATTGTAACTAACCACCTAAAATTAGAACTAGATCCTGATGGAGAATACATATTTATTGTTTTAAAGAATTGTAATAAACTTGCTTCACTCTTTGTATCCACATTATAATCTGTTGTATTACTACCATGCAAATATGGAATGTCATCTATAACTTTATCTTCAATCCATACTTCATTACCATTACCTGTTATGCCACTACTTGTAGAATAATAATAGGCAATAATAGGTTCATTCTCACAAAACATTGTAAGACCTTGAGTCTCTAAAATAGCTTGATTAGTGCTTGCTTGTTCATTAGAGTTATTATAAACTTGACTGCTTTCACTATCATCAACTATATAACCATACTCTAAAAACTTTTTATTATAAATTTCACGATATGCATATGTTCTAGCAGCAACTGCTTGTGATTTCAAAGCTTCCATATTCCACGATGAAGGCATTTCTGATGGAACAACTTTTTTTAAATAATCTTCCATTAATAAATCATTAGTAACTAAAATTCTTCCATCCACAATCGATATCTCTAAATTACCTTCATATGAACAACTGCTACCTCTAGATATAGATGTAATATTTATAGGTTTTTCACTTTCCTTGATAATAATTCTTTTTGATACAACATTTAATACTTTTCCGTTATAAAAACAAACATCTTTTCCATTTGTGGTAAAAGTCAATGTTGTATTAGCTTTAACATCAAACGTTTGACTACCATCATATGTATCAATAGTAGTATCCGAATTAACTAGTACTGTTACGTTATCATGATATAAAGTATTAATATCACTAATATTAGTAATTGTATTTCTAATAGCAACTCTTATTCTAGAGAATATTGGTTCACCATCAATTAAAATTTCCTCAATAATTTCATTATTTTTACTTCTAATATAGATATTATTCATACCTATCATTAAGTCATCATAACTTGCTTCTTGTTTCTGATTATTAATTAATTTTAAAACCTTAGTATTTTCTGTTAATTTTGTTGCTTGCGAATTTAATAATTCCATATAATTATTTTTTTGATCAAATAATAATAATGTACAATGAGTATATTGATATGTATCTTCTACTTCTTCTTTATTAGATTCGTCATCATTATCATCTTGATTACCACTTCCACCTACATCTACTATGTCATCATCATTTTTGCTATCATCAGGCGTAGTGCACGCTGATATAAACAATACAAATATAAGTAAAAATATCATTAAAAATTTTTTCATTTTCTATACCTCTTCATTTATAATTATAACAATATCTAATACTAAAGTCAATTTATTATGTTTACATATATTTTTATTTACAATAAACCTTATTTTAAAATTAAGATTAGTATGATATAATATTGTTAATGAGGTGAATTATGAAAATATTAAATAATACTTTAAAAGGATTTTTAAGTTTCTTTATAGCAATTTTTATTATTTCATTTGCAATTGCATTTGTTATTTTATTTAGACCATATTATTATTGGAATATTAAATTATTAGATTTAGAAAATAAAACAGGCTATACTTATGAGGAAATAACTGAGGCATATGATGATGTTATGGATTTTTTAGTATTTGGTGATGAATTTAAAACAGGAGATTTAAGATATTCAGAAGAGGGAAAATCGCATTTCGAAGATTGTAAAAATCTGTTTACTTTTGATTTTATATGTTTATTTATTTCTTCTGCTTATATAATAGCTATATTTGTATTACAAAAACTAAAGAAAATCAATTTAGAATTTAAAAAATTTTCACCAGGAATTTATTCAATTATAGGAACTGGAGCTGTTTTCTTAGTTTTAGGTATATGGGGATGTATAAGTTTTGATAGTTTATTTACTGTTTTTCATAAAGTATGTTTCCCTGGTAAAGATAACTGGATATTCAGTGCATATGATGATCAAATAATTAATATTTTACCTACTGAATTGTGGATAAATTTTTGTATACTAATTGTAATTATAATTGCTATTTTTATTAGTTTAATCGTATTTTTTGAAATCAAGAGAAAAAAGAATTTAAAGCATCTTATTACTGAATAAAAAAAAGATATATGTTTGAATAAAACATATATCTTTTTATTTTACTATAATACTTCAATTACACGAATAGTGTTAGTTCCACCAATTGTACCACCCATACCAGAAGTAATAATAATTTTAGAACCAGCAGGTAATCCTTGTCTTCTTGCAATTTCTAATGCAACATCATCGTATTTTGCAATGTTTCTAACTCTTTCAACTAATACAGGAATTACACCATTATAATATGTAAGTGATTTTAATACTTCATCATTTTCTGTACAAGCAATGATTGGACAATTTGGACGATATTTACTAATTCTTCTTGCTGTGCCCCCTGTCTCAGTAAACGCAATAATTGCACTTACGTTATCTAAGTTTAGTGTACATTCAACAACAGAAATACAAATAGCATCTGTAATTGTTCTTTGTCTCATTCTTATTGCTTTTTCTAATCTTTCACGATGAGGAATAATAGGCTCAGTAGATGATGCAATTTTAACCATCATTTGAACTGCTTCTTCAGGATAATCTCCTGCAGCACTTTCACCACTTAACATAATAGCATCAGTACCATCTAAGATAGCATTTGCTACGTCACTTGCTTCAGCTCTTGTTGGAGTTGGATTATTACACATAGAGTCTAACATATGTGTAGCAGTCACAACTGGTTTTCCTAATTGATTACATAATTTAATAATTTTCTTTTGATATAATGGAACCATTTCAGGTTCTGTTTCAACAGCTAAGTCACCTCTAGCAACCATAATAGCATCACTAACATTAATAATATCTTCTAAATTAGCAATAGCTTCTTTGTTTTCAATTTTAGACATAATTGTCATGTGAGGTTTCCCTAATTTAGTTACTAATTCTCTTACTGCTTCTACATCTTCTTTTCTTCTAACAAATGATAAAGAAATTAAATCAACATCTTCTTCAACACCAAATGTAATATCATTAATATCTTTTTCACTTAAGAAAGGCATTGTTAATTTAACATCAGGAATATTAACACCTTTTGTATTTTTAATAGGTCCATTTGTTAGAGCTTCACACATGAATCCTTCTTCATCAACACTAACAACTTGTAATCTCATTTTGCCATCATCAATCAAAACCAAATTTCCAGGCTTAACATCATCAAATACTTCTTTACATCTTAATGTAAATCTTTCGTTATTTCCAACAACATCTTCTCTAACGATTTTGATTTTATCTCCCTTTTGTAATTTGATTGAATTATTTTCAAATAAACCTGTTCTAATTTCAGGTCCTTTTGTGTCCAACATAATAGCTATGTTTTTATTCTTTTTGCGACTCACGTTTCTTATTAAACTAATTCTTTTACGATGTTTTTCGTATGTTTCATGAGAGAAGTTTAATCTAGCTACGTTCATACCAGCATCCATTAATTTCCCTAACATTTCCGCGTTTTCGCTTGCAGGGCCAATTGTACATACAATCTTTGTTTTAATCATATTTTTTTCTCCAATACTATATATTTATTACAATTATATATTATACACTATTTTTATGATTTTGAAAATAGTTATATATCGTTTTCATTTTGTTTTTTTCATTAAAAAAAGAATAATTATACGATAATAATTATTCTTTTTATATATTATTTCTTTTCATATTGTAATTTATACAATTTATAATAATAACCTTGTTGTTTTAATAATTCTTGATGTGTCCCCTCTTCAATTTTAATTCCTTTTTTAATTACAATAATTTTATCAGAATGTTGAATTGTGGATAATCTATGAGCAACAACTAACATTGTTCCTATATTTCTCATTTTTTCTAATGAGTCTTGGATTAACACTTCAGTTTCTGTATCTATATTGGCAGTTGCTTCATCAAGAATCATAACACTAGGTTTATATGTAATAGTTCTTGCAAATGATAATAATTGTCTTTGCCCATTAGAGAAATTGTTTCCTCTTTCTCTAACTTCTTCATCATATTGTTTTGGAAGTTTTTCAATAAATGGAGCAAGGTTAACATACTCACTTGCTTTCTTTACATCATCAATTGTAATGTTCTCATCATACATTTGAATATTCGAAAAAATTGTTCCACTAAATAAGAATACATCTTGTAACATTTGTCCAATATTTTTTCTTAATGATTCAATTTTAATTCTCTTAATATCAATTCCATCAATTAAAATTTGTCCTTTTTGAATATCATAGTTTCTAACAATTAATGATAAAATAGTTGTTTTACCACTACCTGTTGCCCCAACAAATGCTACTGTTTCTCCAGCATTAATTTTAAATGAAACATCTCTTAATACCCACTCATTTTCTTTATAAGCAAACCAAACATTTTTGAACTCAATATTACCATCTATATGATCTAATTCAATAGCATCAGGCTCATTAACAACTGTTGGTTTAGTATCTAATATTTCAAATATTCTTTCACTTGATGCAAAAGCACTTTGCATTATATTAAACTGATCAGCCAATACTTGAATAGGATCAAATAATCTTCCTATGTATTGTTGGAAAGTTACTATAATGGCTGCTGCAGCTGCTATTTCTTCACTTGTGGATAAAGAACTACCTATTATCTCTAGACTACTATTAGCTGCAAAGAATACAACAAGAATTAAAGCTCCCATATATAACACATAAATAATAGGTCTAAATATTGCAAATGTCCACACTTCTTTTAAATTACTATTCTTTAATTTTGTGTTTTTATCATTAAATTCTTTAAATTTCTTTTCTTCTTGATTAAACACTTGAATCAATTTCATTCCACTTAAATTTTCCGATAAAAATGCATTTACATTACTAACATTTGCACGAACTTCACGATATGCTCTTCTTGAATATTTTCTAAATACAACAGATGCAACAATTAACAATGGTACAACACTTAATACTAATAATGTCAATTTAACATTTAATAAAAACATCATAATAATAACAGCTATTATAGTTAATATATTACGGATTAAATTTATAATTAATGTTGTATACATTTCATTTAATGTATTCGTATCACTAGTAACTCTTGTAACTAATTTCCCAACAGGAATTTCATTTAATTGCGCAATTGATAAATAATGAAATGACAAGGGCCGATGGGTTCACCGGCCCATGTGATTTTCATGATTACAGATTCACGAGGCCTGCGTCCACCATCTGCTGCAGG
>JAEIGA010015830.1_pt1 | contig 11479 bp, 6 predicted proteins | sample 9270691 | NCBI WGS metagenome assembly JAEIGA01 (sample SAMN17057246, study PRJNA624740) | gut metagenome | biome: biome; isolation source: fecal sample | host: Bos grunniens | place: China: Xizang | collected 2019
GCCATCCGCGAACGTATGGCTCCCTTCAAGGACTTCCCCATAATCTTCGGTTCTGCTCTTACCAAGCAGCGCATCTTTAAGGTACTTGAAACGGCGAAGGAAGTTTACCTCAACCGTACACGTCGCATCACTACGCACAAACTTAACGAAGAAATGCTTCCCCTCATTGAGGCATATCCTCCTCCTTCAATCAAGGGTAAGTATATCAAGATTAAATATTGCGCACAGTTGCCCAACACGCAGATTCCTTCATTCGTGTTCTACTGCAACTTGCCTCAATATGTGAAAGAACCCTACAAACGCTTCCTTGAAAACAAGATTCGCGAAAAGTGGGATTTCAATGGTACACCGATCAATATCTTTATTCGTCAGAAGTAAATATGATCAGCAGATTGACTCCAAGATTACATTATAGATTCTGTACCCAATTTCTTATGTTATTGGGTATAGTTTTTTTTTACAGTTCATGTAATTCCACGACATTAGATAATGATGAAAAGGATAACGAACTTAGTCAAGAAACTATCCATAGAATCTATTCCTACTATGCCCAAGGAAATTTTAACAAGTATGTAAATCACATTGCTTCCTGTCATGGTAAACCGCGTTACTATCGCGAACAGATGATAGATGCGTATAAGCAACAATTTTCAGAACAGAATAATACATTAGGATCTATAGATTCTTTTAAAGTCGAATCTATAAAGATGAATCATACAGGCAATTATGCAACTGTGTATGTACGAAACTATTATCGAAACTCAACACCAGGAACAACAATGCTTCAATTCATCTACTCACAGAAACAAGGGTGGATAATCAAATAAATAATAAAAGAGAAAAGCCTTTTCTCTTTTATTTTGTAGACGGGAAGATGTTAATGGATAGGTTTCTTATCTTAAATCAAATTTAAATAATTTTCTGTTACCATTTCCACTCAAAACGCTCTATATCTTCCTCAACAAGTTTTTTACCTGTCTGAACTTCTATGATTTTTAAATCTGTAGTTGCTCTTACAGCATGAAGTTGACCCGCTTTAATGAGTACCGTATCCCCTCGTTTCACGGTGCGTTGCTGATTATCGACAACTAATTCTCCCTCTCCATCAACAAATGTCCATAACTCTTCGCGGTGATGGTGAAGCTGATAACTGATGTTCTTTCCGGCTGATATGCAAAGAAGTTTAGTTAATGCTTGCGCACCATCGTCAAATTTCAAATTGGATATTACTTTATAACTACCCCACCTACGTTCTTCGTACATCGGACGTACATGAAGTTGATCTACATTGTTTTTCAATGTACCAGAAATGTTCTTACGACTGACAAGGATTCCATCGCTTGTTGCTGCGATTACCATATCATGAGTACCTACGCATAGAATTGGTTGATCCAATTCATTTATTACATGCGTGTTTTGAACATCATGTCCAATCATCACATTCCCCATTTTACAGAGGTCTGTATGTTCAAGTAATGAGTTCCATGAACCAAGGTCTTTCCAAACTCCTGCATAGCGAAGCACGGCAAGTTGTGATTCTTTTTCAATTACAACGCGATCAAAACTAAGTTTCGGTAATTCAGAATAATGCGAATATAGTTCATCATAACTAGAAGTGGCAAACTGCTGATTTACGATATCAAGCATGTCCCCTAACTTAAAAACAAACACACCTGCATTCCAAAGCGCTCCTTGAGAAATAAGGGTACGCGCAACATCTAATTCTGGTTTTTCGTAAAAGCGTATAACCGTACTTGGTGATTGAGGATCTGTAGGATCTGATGGAGGGCCAGCGAAGATGTATCCATATCGAGTAAAAGGAATGTGTGACGTAGGTTGGATACCAAGCAAGGTGAATTTAGCCCCAGAGGTTTCTGCTATATGCGTTGCACGACGCAATGCTTTGTAATACTCATCATCAACATAACTATCACAAGGCATAACAAGTATTGTTTCGTCTCTACTGCATTTACGCTGTTCATACAAATAGAGGGCAGAAAGAGCTATGGCGGGAAGTGTCCCACGATGGTCGGGTTCTGTAATATAATGAATATTACCTTTAATTTGATTGCATAACTGATCACGTTGTGCAAGACTTGTTGCAAAATTTATATTACTTATAAACCCATTTTCATGTAGTTGTCTTACTACACGTTGAACCATTGACTCTCTTGATCCATCAGGAGCAGGTAAAAGTTGTAAAAACTGTTTTGCTCGTGTCCCATTAGATAGAGGCCAAAGACGTTTCCCTGAACCTCCAGAAAGTAGTATGATTTGCATTTTTATTTGTTATTATTTTGATTTACAACGGTAAATATAACATCAATCCGTAAATTACTAACATATATGTAACTCAAAGAGTTGCACACTGTGACAAAAATACAAAAAAAACGTTAAGTTACGATAATGATTCCTATTTTTAGCGTATTTTTGTAGGATAAAAATATCAGTTTATGAACAGATTATTATTTACAGTTAGTGTTCTCATTGGATTGACATTAAACTCGAACGCGCACCCCAATTTTGTGAAAGGTGAGAAATATATCATCCAATGCCAACATTATGATTCCGGTAGCGTATGTCCTGGAAGTCCAAGAGGAGTTAATCCTATTGTATATTATTCCACTTCTTCAGTATTAGAAGAGGATTGTTATTGGTATGTCATTAAAGATGACAACACTGGATATTACTCTTTTAGAAATGCAGCAACTCATGAATATCTTGTATACGATGCAGTCCGCGACGAGTTGAGAAAAAAGGGGTTGAACTTCTCCAATTCTAATTCGAGTGATGCTTCACAATGGACCATCAATGGTCTTGACGAAGGCGGTTACTACATAGAGAGTGTGGCATCGCCTGGTCAATATTTCAATATGCGTGTTGACGGTACTTTGCTCATGGGGACTTATCGCAGTTATAATAGTTCAAATAGCACATTCTATTTTATTGACTCCAAGGGTAACTATGTATCAGAAAATGAGGATTCCACCGAAGATGTTGTTACTCAAACATTTGGAGTAACAACAGATGGATTTTTTTGGGAAAGAACAGGAAATTTAACTACACCTATCGTTGCTTCAACAGCTTCTGACCCTATTTTGTATAAGATAAAGAATCTACGCTCAGGTAAGTATCTGAAAAACTACAACAATCAGTTATATCAAGATGCTATAGACGGAGACTATTTTTATTTTCGTAAAAATAATGATGGTTATTCCATCTGCACTGTTGATGGAAAATGTGTCTTAACAAACTATCCAACTGACAACTTACCACTTAGCATAAGCAAGTTGTCCTCAATTATTGGCACAAATTATTGGTCGTTCAATTTTTACGAAGACACTAACTATTCTGGTTATACAATTGAAAAATTAACGCAGCGTCCAGTTTATGAAGAGAGCGATTATTGGTGGCAGGAACCTGTTATAACGAACGGACAATCTCAATATCTCTGTTGGAACGATTGTCAAGATGCATACATTTGTCTTTATGACATGTATGATTCAGGTTCTACTTTCGTATTTTATTCTCAAGACCTTCGACACGCACGCCATTTAATGGAAAATGGTATTACATTCCCTGGAGTCGAATTAATGGGATTCAGATCATTTGTAGATACGCTACGCATTAACGACAAAGAGTTATTTTTCGACGAGATTGAAGAAACTTATGTTGTACCGGCAACTTCAGATGCAAGAATCTATGGCACGTTCGCACCGTCAATACTCTTTGTTCCTAAAGTTAATGACGCAGTATACGAAATGCGTATAGATGGAGTCGCACCTAATGAAGATGGAATCGTAGAACTTAAAGATTTCGATTGTACTGCTCAACATACATTAAACCTCTATAAAGATGGTGAGGAAATAGAAACAGCTCCAATCCGCTTCACCTATCTCAATCTTATTGAAATCAACTATCCAAGTTGTAATGGGAGTTATTATACTACAGGTTCTTTGCGTGTAACTCAAGCTAACATTGCAGGATATGACTCTCTATATACTGCAGCATTTAAATATAGAGGTGCAACGGCACAAGGTTATAGCAAGAAAAGTTACGCAATTAAAATGCGAGAAAGTGATGGTGTTACTTCTAAAGATGTTGAGTTTCTCGGTTTACGAGACGACAATAATTGGATACTTGATGCTATGGCCGTAGATAAAGCATGTATGCGTAATCGTGTAAGTACGGATCTATGGAATGATTTTGCAACTGAACCTTACCATAAGAGAGCGGGATTTGAGAAGAAAGCTCGTCATGGTACTCGTGGGGAATTTGCAGAAGTATATCTCAATGGTAAATATCATGGAGTTTATTGCTTTACAGAGAAGATGGACCGAAAGCAACTTAAACTCAAAAAACTTGAAACGACCAATACTCCCTACAATCAGACCATTATTCACGGGACATTATATAAGTCATCCCAGTGGAGTTATGAAGTATTGATGGGGCACGAAATTGATGTAAATTATTACCCCATGACACCTCCTAGTAGTTACGACAATAACCTGCGTAGAGAAACATGGTCTAATTTTGAGATTAAATATCCAGATTGGGAAGAAGAACCTATAGATTGGGGACCCTTATGGAACGCCATCAATTTCGTTGCAACCTCAACTGATCTAACGTTCAGTAGAGATTTTGACAAGTACTTTGATTACGACAATGTAACAGACTACTACTTGTTCATCGAACTCATGTTAGCGACCGACAATCACGGTAAGAATATGTTCTTTTACAATTATGACCAAACATTAGACGACGAATCGCTTCGTCAGAAAATTGGCATTGCTCCATGGGATTTAGACGGGACATGGGGACGCCGTTGGGATGGTAGAACAACAGTATGCGACCCGAGTCAAGAATATGACAAATTCTTATGGGATTATGAACATGGGAATCTGACTCTCTTTCACCGTATGAAACGTATAAGCAGTTTTAAATGGATGGATGAATTAGCAAGTCGTTATGCAGAACTTCGAGCAACACATTTTTCAGAAGAAAGTCTCTGTAAACGCTTTCAGGATTATGCAGGTCTCTTTGAGACATCTAATGTCGTAAAGAGAGAACAAAAACTGTGGTCTTCCTATCATCCCGCAATTCTTGAAGATGTTGAATATATCAAAAGTTGGATTAAAGAACGCTTAAGTTACCTTGATAAGCAATATGGATATGTCAACACAAATGCCATTGATCATGTTGAAATTAACAATATATCTATAAGAGCAGATCAAGGGTATATCCTTCTCTTTTCTGAAGTCCAGCAGACTGTTAAAGTTTACGCCATTAACGGACAGTTAGTAAAAGTTGCACAGTTGTCTCCAGGTGTTACTCGCATCAACAATCTGTCGCCAGGAATTTACATCATTGATGGAAAGAAGGTATTGGTGAAGTAATCAATAAACAATTCATTTAACTATAAAATTAAACACAATGACTAATTATTTAAATCTTATCAGTAAGTATTTATTGAGTGTATTAACTACTTTTTGCTGTTCTATAACAATGTACGGACAAGGGGTTGGAACACAAGAAGATCCATACATTATGGTAGACGGCGAGAAGTACGCTTTTGAAGTGTTCAGCAACTTTTACGGAATCTTTGAGGTACCTGCAGATGTAACTCAAGATGGTGTTGTTCTTGAATTGTTTGCTGATAACTGGGTTGATGTTTTTGCTGATGCAGAACTCACAATGCAATGTTCGTATACGACCGGAAATTTTGCTCCATACACAACAACCGTAGAAATACCTAATGGCACTCCACGCGGAACAAAGTATTATGTATATTCAGATTTTCCCATGAATAGTGGATACGTAACTGTTAGTTATGGTGGTGGTACTGCATTGGAATTAGTTTCTGTTGTTCCAACAGTAGGTTCAACTATTTCATCGGGAGAAAGTTATGTGGGTTTTGAGTTTTCTAAACCAATTATCTTTGATGAATGTAAAATGATTGTCGGCAGTTACGAAGTTACGGTTCAGGCAAATATTCTTGATAGATTTGTTTCTATTGAAGCTAAAGATGAACTCCAGTCAGGCTATAACTCTGGTGCCATTAAAACAGGTGATGAAATTTTGTTTGTATTGAAGAATGTATCTTCATTTGACGGCAAACAAAACATTGGCGATGTAGTTGCACATTTTTTTGCTGCTAATAAATCTATCATGCTCGTTTCAACAGTTAACACACCTGATTCTGGAATGCCTGAAATTAAATCATGGATGCCTGAAAATCAATCAGAAGGATTGATTCAATTGATTTTTGATGGTAAGTTAAACAAAGAGGCACCAATTATAGCTTCATTAAGTTTTGGTAATAAGGAAACAGAAGACGCTAGCGAATATTATGAAGAAACATTGACTCCTGTCTTTGCAAATGACTCCACTATTCAACTTGACCTTCGTGGTAAATTAAGAATCCCCAGTCAAATGGTAAGTTCAGGTACAAATTACGGTAGTATGTTACTTACAGTTCGCGGTATTGAAGATGAATTTGGTTACAAAACGTATTGCGAAGGTAGCGGTACCTCTGGAGCATACTTTATTAACTATGGTTATGAAGTTGTTAACTATAGTCTGATGTCTGAATTCATGCCTTTCCCTGGTCAAAGTATTGATAACTATCATGCGATTGAAATCTGGATGCAACAGACAGGTGGGAAACTTACATTTACAGGCGCAAACTTTGAATATCAAAATCAAGGCGTTGAATGTCAAGTAAATGTCCCCCTTTCTGAAATCCTTATTGAAGTTGACCCTGAAGATGAATCTGCAAACATCATAACAGTTCCTGTTCCTACATTTAGCAGAGATGCAAATACTATTGTGACGTTCTCACTTACTGGAGTTTCCTATCCTGATGGTATGGATCATTCGCAATATGTTACTGCAGAATATACCACTGCGGGTTACTCTGATGCTACAGGCATTAAGGACGTTCAAATCTCTACGAACAATCACGTTTACACTCTTGATGGCAGGAAGGTTAAGACATCACTCAAGTCAAACAACCTTTATATCATTAATGGTAAGAAAACTATTGTCAAATAAGCATATCCTCCGATGAAGAAAATTAAAATATCTCTTATGGCTTTACTGGTAGCAATCATTTCGATTGCTCCAGTAAATGCTCAGACACAACAAGTTTTATGGAACTATGACATGAGTGATGGATCAACCATTCATGGCATGAGTGACAATGGTAAGTGGGCTGTAGGTTATGGAGTAAATGATGCGACATCCGCCTACTCCTTTCCGAAGTTAGTCAACTTCACCACACACACTTATGAGGACCTCCTTACAGAAACTGAAATACTCGCCGGGATTGAGGCCTATGTAAATGATGTAAGTGACGATGGCACGATTGTCGCAGGTTGTTACAACGGACAACCTGCTTATTTCAATACGCTTACGAAGGAATGGATTACCCTCCCCCTTATTAAGGGTAATATCGGCGGTCATATTGAAGCAATAACCCCCGACGGAGCGTATGCTGTAGGCGTCTGCACAAAGGGTGGTTTTGACGAAGTACCCACCATGTGGGACATCACCGCACATAAAACACTGTCGCTCCCAAATCTGCCCCAAGTAGACCTTTCGGGATATTATCAGTCAATGATTAGAATCACCGATCTCTCTGCAGATGGTCGATACCTGGTGGGATGCGTAAGTTATAGTTATCCCAGCGATGTACTATATTTCTTGTATGACAGAACACTCCGTGAATGGGATGCCATCGCCTTTGACTATGACAAGACAAACAATCAGTTTACGCCCAGAGATCATACAGTCCGCACGCTTGACGGAATTACCATAAGTCCTAATGGTAAGTGGGTTGCAGGCGTAGTGTATTCTACCGACGATGTGCGCCACCCCTACCGATATAACGTTGAAAGTAGAACATTTGAAAACTTCAACCGTCCAGAAGACTTAGATAAGGGTTGTGTCACGATTGATAATGACGGAACTGTTTACGCTGCGACTCCAGCCATTAACCCCAGTCGTTCACTCTACATATTGCACGAAGGTAATTGGTATGGTATAGATGAAGTATTGAGGCAAAATTATGGCATTGACTTTTATAAATACACGGGATATGCCTCTACTGGGTTGAGCATCGACATTTCTGCCGATTGCAAAACAATGGCTGCAATGGCATATATTACGCAAGAAAATTATCAAATCTCACTTCCTACAACCTTTGCCCAAGCATGCAGTAAGGTCAATCTACTATCAACTTACACCACTTCCATACGAAGCGGCGCAACAATTCAGAAGATTTCAAACGTATCTATAGAATTCACACGCGACGTTGAGCTCAACACTACAAGCGGCATCCAGTTGCTCGACGAGAAAGGCAGTCCCGTGCGCAATAGTCTTAAGTTCGAGGTGGACAACACTTCAAAAAAGAAAGTCAACATCGGTTTCCGTACAACTACACTTGACGCAGGTAAGAAGTATACAATCTTGATTCCCGAAGGTTATATCCGCATTAAGGGAGATGCTACAAAGGTTAACAAGGAGATTCGCCTTGAATACATTGGTCTTGGAAGCACCCCCATTACCATGACGCAAGTTTCTCCAGCCACAGGAAGCACTTTAGCACATATAGACATCAACACGAACCCCCTTTTATTCACATTCAACATTGATGTGCGCGTTAAAGAAGGCGCCCAAGCCTTGCTTTATCGCAACGACGAAACAGCACCCTACACTACGTTGTCAATGAGTCATGGCATTACGTCTGAAAGTTACAACATGGTGCTGGTATATCCTACCTCGTCGCTCTATCTTTATAAAAACAATACCTACCGCATCGTTATTCCTGAATCATCACTCACCGATGCAGCTGGAAACGCATCCAACACCGCCTGTGAAGTCACTTATTACGGTTCCTACGAACGCACCGTCACCGCTACCGATACCTACATTTACCTAGAAAATTTCGATAGCGGCATGAGCAATGTCATGCTCTACGATGGTGACAATGCTACTCCCAATTCAGCCATGCAAGCATGGGGATTCACCGCTCAAACCCCCTGGACCTACGCTGCCGACGACGATTATACCAACACCTGTGCTGTAACACATTCACTCTACACCTCCCCCACTAAATCAAACGATTGGATGGTGACACCCCAACTCGCCATCCCCGATGACAAGTGCTCACTCACCTTTGAGGCGCAGAGTTATAAATTTTCAGCAACCGACTACCTAAAGGTTTACGTCTACGCGTGTGAAGACGAAATCAACGAATTGTCCCCGGATGTAATCAACGCCATGGAGCAACACGGTGACTTGGTGGTTAACCAGATAGTTACACCTGGCGCTTATGAAGAACAACTCGCTGGAGATTGGCAGAAGTTTAACGTAGACCTCTCAACATACGCGGGCAAAAAGGTGTATATAGCCTTTGTCAATCAGAATAATGCACAAAGCGCCATCTTCGTCACCAATGTGCAAGTCTATCGCGCTGTGCCCTTCCAAATCACACTCATCGACGTGCCCGAAACCCTAGTTCTAGCCACTTCTCAACGCGTCAAGGGGAAAGTAACACTCAAGAATGCCGAGACCACCTACTCCTCCATCTCTGCCACCTTGGTCGACCAGTTCGGACAGGAGTTGCAAACGCGTTCTGCCGACGGATTAACACTCACAAATGGCGACGAATGGACATTTGAGTTCACCGTCCCCCTCGACCTTCAAATCGGCGCTCTCAATCCCTTCACCGTACGCGTCATTCTTGATGAAGGCAAGGCCGCCTACGACCTTCAAGCAACCATCCAAAACCTCTCCTTTATGCCCACCAAGCGCATAGTCTTAGAGGAAAACACTGGCATGGGGTGCAACAATTGCCCCATGGGTCACCTCGCCATCGAGCGCCTCCAATCGCTCTACAGCGAGCAATTCATCCCCATCGCCTACCACACCTATACAGGCGACCCCCTTGAGAGCGGCATGACCGACTACACACAATACTATCTCGGTCTCAACGCCTCCCCCACCGCCATGATCCAGCGCAACGGCATCGTCAGCGCCCCCATGGTGAGCACCGTAGAGGGCGGAGTAACCGACTATTCGTTCACCTCCGCTGACGCAGCAACCTGGTCAGATATCGTAGCACGCGAAATGAGCACCCCCACAGATGCCGATCTCGCAATAACAACAACCTACGATGCCACAACCCAAACCCTCAACGTTCACTACAACTACACCCCTGCCATCACCCGCAATGACGCAAACATTGGGTTGCTATGCATCATAACAGAGGATGGTCTTGCAGGCTATCAGTCCAACAAGTTCTACACAGAGTCCGACCCCGATCTCGGTCCTTGGGCAGCAGGAGGAACCTATGCAAAGTCTACCGTCTATCCCTACTTCTTCGATCACGTAGCGCGCGCCCTATATCCCGCCAATGCCTACAACGGACAGACGGGGCTCCTCCCCTCCGCCCTCACGGCGTCCACCACTTATTCTGGTAGCATCAGTCTTACCCTCCCCGTCGACGCCCCCTTCGTCAAGGACGCCACCAACTGCCACGTAGCGTGTCTTGCCATCGATGTCAACACTGGGCGCATTATCAACGCAGCGCGAACCTCCGTTTCGCCCGATGCGACCCACATTCAAAGTGCAACAACTGACGCCCCCGACCGCATTACCACAACCCCCGAGGGAGTCGTTATCTCCACCCCCGACCAGGCCATCGCGACGCTCTACGACCTGCAGGGACGCACGATCGCCACACGCGCCGTTGACCGCCAAACTACAATCGTTACCCCACAGCGTGGAATCATCATCGTCAGCATTACTGACCGCAGCGGAAGCAGGCAGTACAAGGTAAACCGACGATAAACACAATCCGTGCAACAAGCACAATGTGAACACACTGTTTAGTGAGGGTGTGTCGAAATGCGCATTTCGGCACACCCTCTTAAGTTGTGTAAGAGTGGGTAAAATGCAAGGCGCTGAAATTGAGGACGACGGGAGTGTACTGAAGTACATAACCATGTCCGAAATTGAGGAGCAACGCAGCAGTTTGCTCATTATGACACGAGGCCGTTTAAATTGTGTTAGAGAGAGAAAATCCACAATCTGAAACAGCGTATGAAGAAGACTGTACTGCAGCACACATTGCCAAGTCCAAAACAGAAGAGCAATTCAGCTGTTTGCCCATAATGACACACCACCACTCACATTATATGTGTTGTCAATTAGAAATCCTGTTTCTATTTACTTCTCCACTTTGAAAATTACCCGCTCGGTAAAATTTAGTAGTAACTTACACAAATTGATAATTGTCTAAGTCAATGAAATGTGCGCGAGTAAAGATCCATCCGAATTTAACAACTCCACAAATAATGCATGTTCTGCAATTGTTATAGCGAAAAAATGTTACAATTTCAACCTTCATTTTTCGACATTTTTCGGTTGAAACTTTAACATACTTTAACGTTCTACTTACCCGTTAACTAGATAA
>JAEIGA010015831.1_pt1 | contig 11479 bp, 9 predicted proteins | sample 9270691 | NCBI WGS metagenome assembly JAEIGA01 (sample SAMN17057246, study PRJNA624740) | gut metagenome | biome: biome; isolation source: fecal sample | host: Bos grunniens | place: China: Xizang | collected 2019
ATCATTAAGAAATGCAAGAACACCTTCACAAGTAATTTTCTTATAGTTGTAGAAGTCTTTAGCAATCTTAAGAATTCTACCAGACCAAATCCAATCAGCCGATCCATCTTGATTAACTCTAAATATAGCTATGTTCGTATCGAAACACGCTAAAGTGTCGTAGCAAACATTGCCAATTGGAACAGTTGCTTCAAACGAACCAGCAGAGTTATCCTTAAGCGATAGACTTGGGCCAATAAGCTTGGTAGCTTCCTGATCTGGTGTAGCATCATTATAGAAAAGGACATCATCAGCATAAATTCTATACATTATAGACTTCCCTTTCTAAAATCGAATGAAACGGTTCCACTACCCTTCAAGTATACTTCATAACCACCAAACCAGTCATAAAATATCAATTCAGGATCTGTAAAAGTTCCAGATTGAAGATCATCTTTCTCATAAGTATAGCCAAGCTGATCATTAACAATTTTGATACCCATGCCACTTGATGAGAAATATACTTCTGGAATTACAGGCATCCAACCAGTAAATCGATTATCAAAACCATAACCATCATAAGAATCAGGTTGAAGAACACCTATTTCTTTCCAATAAGAACTACTAACTCGAATGTTTGTAAACAATCCAGTTCCACTATAATTCTTGCTAACTAGATCAGTAATAACACCATCGTAAAAACTAAATGGATCCCACTTCCAAGGTTCAACATCCATTTCTTGAGCAGTCATGACAGATACTTTATAAGGATATAAATCGTAGTCGATACTAACTGTTGGATTCATAGCTTGACCAGGATTCCAACTATTTATTGCAAAACGACCTTCATAATACCAGTTAGGATCATCTTCGAGAATTATTTTAGCCTTGTGACCATGAAGATAATTCATAAGTTTAGAATATACCGTTGGCCAATCATACCATTCAGAAACCAATACAAAATCGAATGAACCAGAACGATTCTGATAAAGAATATAAGGAGTAAGAGATGAAGTAAGATCTACAGTACCATTAGTTCCAGGAATCTCAATCGTATGAGTCTTAACAGAAGGAGGAGGTATTACTGGCAAAACAGTTGGTACCAATCCAAAATGTTCATAAGTATTAAACTTTTTATGTTCGTTTCCTCGTTCGGGAATCAATTCAAAATCGATTGAATGGTACACTAGATTACCCCCCTTCTAGAAAGATTAGCAGCATCGCCAAGACTACTATCCATATCAGAACTAATTTGACCAACAAGAGCACCACTGTCCATAACGACTTTCATTGAATTAATAGTTTCAGTAGCTTGCTGTATTGCAAGTTGTAAAGCACTAATACCTTGTTGAAGAGTATTAATCTCATTCTGAGACATTTTAGTCATTTGTGATACTAAATCTTGTTGTAATTCTTTTTGACTATTAGTCAAATCATCAGAACTTATTGATACTTCATCATGTACTATTTGCTGAAACTCAGAATTAGGTACAATCATGTTTCCTTCAATGTTTTCAGTATCAATAACTGGAGTAACTGTTGGTGAATACTCAACATCATCATTAAGAACGCTCATAGCATCGAGAGCACCAAGAGCCATATCACCAGCATTATTAGCTACTTCTTCAGCATTATCATGAATACCTAACGCTAATCCTTCAGCTAAATATCCACCAATTTTCATACCTTTTTTAGAAGGAGATTTCTCTTCAAATGTATTAGCTAATCGTTCCAATGCTCCACTAGCAAGCTTACCGCATTCATCCCATAAGCTACCTGCAAGACCAACTATGCCATTAATAACGCCAGTAACGAGATTTCCACCAACAGTAGCAAGATCTTTCATGAGTTGCTCACCATCAAATTCAGCTAAGAAACCACCAATAAGTTTCTGAGCACCTTCAGCTATCTTTTTAACACCATCAACGATAGCATTAAATATAGCTGTAATGAGATGTCCAACTGCCTCAAATAGCTCATCATGATTCTCGTCAATAGCTTTAGCAAGTCCTTCAATGAATCCAATAATCAACTTAAATGCAGCATCGATAATATCATCCATCTTTTCTGTAACGCCCTTAATAAATGCAAGAGCAATATCGATACCCGATTGAACGATATCATCAATGTTATCGGCTACAGCTTGTAAGAAACCGCCAATAATCTTAAGTGCAGAATCAGCCATTTGAGGAACATACTCTGCAAGTTGCTTAAGAATATCATTAAGAAGAGAAAGAAGGGTTTGAGTAATTTGTGGAACTGTTGTTTGAATAACTTGAAGAACAGTTGTTAAAATTGTAGTAACAGCTTGACCTATAGTAGGAGCTTCTTGAATTATAGCTTGAAGAAGAGTTTCAAGAATACTTCTAACCAATTCAATTATTTGTTCTGTATTGTTTTTTATAAAATTAATTACTTCACCAATAAGAGTTCCAAGGAATTCAAAGAAATTAGGAGTTTGTTCGGTTAAAAATGCAAATAACTCAGTAAAGAATGTTCCAAGAACTTCAAAAGCTTGTGGAATTTGTTCAGTTAAGAATGTCCAAAGTTCAGTAAAGAATGTTCCAAGAACCTCGAATAGTTGTGGAATTTGCTCAATTAAGAAAGCCCAAAGTTCTGTAAAGAATGTTCCAAGAGCTTCAAATAATTGTGGAGTTAATTGAATAATACCCTGCAATATAGCACTACCAAGATTTACAACCGCTCCAACTATCTGAGCTGCACCGTTACCAAGAGTTACAACAAAATCTATTAATGCCTGAGCAAGAGCTGTAACGACTCGTGGTAAGAATGTAATAAGTCGTTCAAGCATTCCTAAAAACGACTCAAATGCAGCATGATTAGCAAACTCTACCATGGAATCTTTAATAGCATTAAATGCACCAGCAAGAGCCATGCAGATTGGAGCTAGAAGTTGGCCAAGGTTTATAGCAATCGATAGTTCTGTAAATGCTGTGGCAACTAGGAATATAGCTGCACCAAGCATGAGCATGTTTTTTCCATCGATCATTTTCGATGCTGCTACTAAGCCAATCAATGCAACAGCAAATACTGCTCCACCCTTTGCTAATTCATCCCATTGCATGCCGCCAATTAATTTTAATGCTGGAGCTAGCATTAGCATCGCTGCACCAAGAGCAAGTAACGATCCGCTTAAAACAAGTAGTTCATCTGCTAAACTACCTTTAGCTCCATCGGCACCCTTTTTACCACCTTCGCTAATTAACTTAGCCGCACCAATCATTCCACCAAGACCAACAGCAAATACTGCAAGTCCCTTAGCAAGATCGTCCCACTCAAGTTCAGCCATTATGGCGCATGCTTTAGCAAGAATCTTAACCGATTCAGCCATTAATATAAGCGCTATGGCATCGCCAACACCAAAATCTTTAGCTTTACCGAGTTGTTGAGCAGCAATAACAAGTCCACCTAATGCCACTCCAGTAGCAATCATTCCTTGTGCTAATTGGCCTAAATCCATCTCACCAAACATCTTAACTGGAATTATCAGCAAATCAAGAGCAATAGCAAGACCGATTAATGCGGCGGCATCACCAAAACTACCAGAAGTTTCAAACTCAGAGAATCGCTTAGCAACGGCAGTTAATTCGTTAAGAAGTATTGTTACCGCTATTAAACCTTTAATTAAATCATCGGTATCAATCGAAGATATAAGCTTTAATCCAATTGCTAATAATAATATAGCTTGGCCTAATGCCAATACTAATGCAGCAGATGAAGCAAGATCGCCAGCATTTTGACCTTTAAGATTAGCAACTTGAGTAATGACACGTTTGATAGCTTCAAACATTAACTCAATTGTACCAACCGCTTGGGCTAAAGCAACTGGATCAATCGTTGCTATAATAAATAATGCAGCAGCAATCTCAAGTAATGAAGTAGCAACAGTCTTAATTGTATCGACTTTTAATCGTTCTTTAAATGCTTCCATTACTTCGCCAAGACCTTCTACAAAAGTCTTAACTATTCCGATTATACCTGAAATATCAGAAGTACTATCTTTAAGACGCTTAAACATCTCAATAACTCGATCGATAAATACTGCAATTCCACCAGCAGTAAAGATCTTATCAAAATCGAGTTCTCCATCATCACCACTAAAGACTCGCTTAATACCATCCATGAATTGCTTAAGCTTTTCAATAATAGTATCAAGCATTGTCATCTCGTCAGTTCCGCCAAGAGCATGCTTAAGGCCCTTAAATATAGTATCAACTAAATCATGTAATTTTTGTAATGGATCGAGATCTCCAATTACTCCAAATAACACTTTAATTTTATCAGTAATAGCACCAATAATTTCAGATAACTTTGGAACTCCACTCTCGCCAGTAACAAGAGATTCGATGATTTTAGAAAAATCAGTTAAACCATTTCCGACATCAGTTAATACTCCACTAAATTCAGTACTATTAGGAAGTATCTCTGATAAAATATCAGCTAAACCATCCCATGCAGCTAAGAAAACACTACCAATTAATTCACCAATGGCTTTAAAGACATTAAATATACCGGTAAATAATGTCTCTATTCCAACCATTAATTCTTTATTAGCTATTAACGAATCAGTAAAGTTTCTAATTCTAGTCCATACTTCATTAAGCCATATACCAGCTTCTTCTAAAGCAGGAGAAAATACATTTACAAACGCAGTAGCTATTGGAGTAACAACCGATAATAAAGCCTCGAATACATTTACAAGACTCATTACCGCATTCTCGATGGTTCCAAAAAAGTCAACTTTATCGCTTGACATTACATTGGCAAGAGTATCAAATATACTAGTTATTCCGCTAAAGTCTAAACTATTACGAAGAGTGTTGACAAATTGATTTATGTTAGCAGCCATGCTACCGAATAAAATAGCAATTCTAGAAACACCATCTTCATTATGCGTCATGTCGTCGAAAGCATGAACTAACATACTAAGCTTATCACCAAGTATGCCAAGAACCTCAGAAACAGTTCCAAAAGGCTCGATTATAAACTCGAATACCGATCCTAAAGCTTTAAAACCTTCGGTAATAATCGTTAACTTAGTCCAAAATTGACTCTCTAATGCTCCTTGAATAGCACTAAAGAATTTCATCAAACCTTCACGATTTGCAGCATTCTCCGTGCCGAAATGCTTATTAAAAGTTTCTCCAAAACCTTTAAAAGCATTTACAACATAATCAAATGCTTGAGCTATACTATTAAGAACATCGATCTTAAAAAATGAAGAATGAAAGAAAGCGTCAAATATATTACCAACAGCTGGAATAATTTGAGCCACTGTATCATACAAAGTTCTACAACTTGTAGCAAATTGATTAAATACTTCACGAAGTCTTGCTAATCTATCAGTATTAAATAATGAATCTTTAAAACTAGCAGTAGCACTTTCAAATGCTCTACTCCACTCGATTAATTTCTCACCAGTAAGCATAATGTTACTTAGAGGCTCTTCCATCTTTGCTAGTTCTTCAGATGAAAAATGTCCCCAGAAATTAAGTCGAAATGCTTCTTTAAGTTGAAATACTATTTCGCATAAACTTTGAAACGAGTTACGAAGACCTTGAATAACAAGCTCGCGTCCACCCATTTCAGAAGCAAGCATTCTTTGGCCTTCAATTAATTCGCCAGTCTCAGCATTTATAAGTTGGTTGTCTTCATTAAATGAATACTTTGCTTTAGACCAAGTTTCAAGAATAGCATTTCTAGAATCAGCAGATTTTCCAATATAAAGATTCATAATATCAGAAATCTCAGTCCAAAAACGCTTAGCTTGCTCAAAGTCACCAAATACATATTCCCAACTTTGAGTCCAACCCGACTGTAATGCTTCTTTAAGAGTATCTATCAACTGAGTAAATGTTTTAACTTTAGTAGCAGCATCGGTAGCAGCAGTACCCATCTGCATAATATGATCTATTTGATCAGGACTAAAGCCCTTATCAGCCCATTTCTGACGAAGATTCTTTTCTTCCTCTTCTGTAAGCTGATGTATAGTACCAGTAAGCTCTTTGATCTGATTCTCAGAATATCCACGAGCACGCCAAAGCTCTTGCATACTTTCTACTTGAGCTTTAGTATACCCTTCAGTACCAGCTGTAAACTTCTCAAGAGTATTAATTAGAACATCAGAAGTTAACCAACCTTCTTGCAATGAATCTCTAAATGTTGTTTCTTTGCTCTCTATTTCAGCCATTATATCATCGGCCACATGCATAGCTTTTGCAGTTTCAATAAGCTCATTCTGAAACAGCTTACCGCCCATGCCCGCATTAACAACGGAATTCCAGTCCTGTAGTTTAACAGTACCAGATGCTAGAGCCTGAGAAAGCTGATACATTGCTGTACTAGCTTGCTGACTATTTGAGCCAGACATTGCTGCCAAGTTTGCAATACCTTGAATTGCAGTAGCAGCTGTATCAAGATCGACACCAGCAGCAGTAAATGTACCGATGTTTCTAGTCATCTCGGTGAAATTATAAATCGTCATGTCAGCATAATGATTCAATTCATCGAGAACGCTATTAATCTTTTCTACACGTTCATGCTCAGTTGTTAAACCTTTTTCAATAAGAGCATCACCAGTATTAGCAAGAATTGTTTGAACCGAATTAATCTGAGTTTCATACTCTTCAAGACCTGCTTTTACTGGTTCAATACTAATAGCATTACCTAAAGTAGTACCAATTTCAATAATCTTATCTTCAATTCGACTTAATACTTTTAAAGCAAACAAATCAAGAGCATTAAAGCCATCTTGAACTTTAAAAAGTCCATCTTGAAGAGCATTAAAACCCATGCTCTTTGTTTGTTCACCGATTTCAGATAAACCATCCGCAATACCACTAAAGTCTAAAGCATCTTTTAGCTGATCTATAATATCCAAGGCGTCATCGGCAGCATCCTGAAAACCAGTAATGTCCAAAGCCATCTGGATAACTTCTTTATTAATTACTGCTGCCATTAGAATTCGACCTCCTCTGCTACAGCATCAGCTAATTCTTCACCTAATTCATCCAAAACAGGATTAATAAAATCATCTCCAGGAACATAACCGCCATTCCTAGTACCATGACCATATTGTAAAAGCATTGCTACATTAACGCCATCTACTTCATTCTCGTTAATGAAATATAGTTTTAATTCAGTATCGCTATACTCTTCTATTTCGTACGTCCAAGAATCGGCAGTCATTCCTGTATCCATCGGAGTTGCTTCGGCAAGTCTATCGACTCCCTCATCTCCAATATCTTGTAAAATAGACTTCATTTTTTTAATACTAAGTCCTTTTTCAAGAAACTTAGTAGTATCAGCAAAGAAGTCTTTATCGTATTTAAATTCGATTTTCAAAACATTACCCCTTTGTGTGAAGAGCTTTTCTTCGAGCAGCATTCAAAGCTCGATTTCTATTAGCAAGTTCATGTTTACTCATCTTTTCAGTATTATTCATCGCATTGCAAACTTTAATTAACATGAGTAAACGATTAATATGCCACTTCTCACACTCAAAAGGTATGTTGCAAGCAATCATCCAATAATATATTAACTCGGATGTTACTATTTCTCTTTTACCGCCCTTTTTAAGATTTGTTACAGTTGTAGCAGTCATAGGAGCATGTATGTAATCTCCTATTTCTTTCAAATTCTGAGGCGTCAAAGCACTGTAAACTTCTTTCGGAACAGTATTTAACGTCATACACTTAATGTAATCAAGCATCTCATCATTGGTACGCTTGTCTTTTTCACTAGTGCTCAAAAACGGTTTACACCACTTTGACTCCCATTTTGAAATTGATAGGAGAGAATGCTCCAATTTCAACTGAGTCTCTTTGGTTTGAACAAAACTTTCAGTATTCTCATCGAAAAGTTCAGCACCAGGCACAGTAATTCGAAGCATTCTCTCCTCCAACCATACATTTATAAGTTTTTACTTCTTATCAGTCATAATCTGAGCATGTTCAAGAAGTGTCTTCTTAGGATCAGGACCAAGCTCATTTCTAATAGATGACGGAATTACAGCAGCTAAGAACTCTGCAAAAGACTCATTATTAGTTCCAAACTCCCAGAACATAGTCTCGAAAGCTGGTGACTGCTCAAAGCTCTCACGAAGCTCATCATTCTTAACAAATCTCTTTCCGTCACTACTCTTCTCGCCATAAGACATAAGAAGAATGTTCTTGATGGTCTTGATTATAGTTCCATAATCATTAGCCTTAAGAATGCGACCGATAGAACTGCTAAGACTCTCACCAGGTCCAACACTATACTCAAGTTCCGTCAACTCGACTTTATTCAGGTTGAAGTAGAAATCTTCAGTGTGCGTAACGCCATTGTAATCTTCATAGGTAACAGTCTTCTTATACATGAATGATCTCCTTTAAAATATCACCAATTTTAGGTAAGCGCAGTAACAATACCAGCAGGAAGCGGAAGCCTTGCAGCAACAGCAGCAGTATTGCCAGAAGCAGCAGTACCATAAATAATCGACTCAAGAGCAGTAAGCTTGGCAACAGGAGTCTTAGTACTATCAACAACGATAACGGAAGTCGGCTTGAAGCCAACAACATCAACTGGGGTAGTAGTTACAGACCAGCTAAAGCTAATTGCCTCAGGCGAGTCATTAACAGTTGCATAACCACGATCAGAAGGAGAAGCAAGGCAGCCATAGACAAAGTGAATCTTATAGCCATACTCAGACTGCTTCTGATCATTGCCAATAAGAGTACGATAAGTAAGACCGAACATCTTACGAGGCTGCTGCCAGATAGTAGCACCAGCAACAAGCTCGCGAGTACCATCACAAACCTCGAACTCCTCAGGATAGGTATAAGCCTCAATAGAAAGACTAGCCTCCTCAGCAGAAACGAGGTTCAGATACTTAATATTATCAGCCCAAATCGCAGAGGCCTCGCCACCAGATGCAGACTGACTAATACTAGTGATACCATTCCAAGCAACACCAGCATCATAAGGATCATCCGGATCCGTAATAGTATCTCTGATGGGATAAAGAACAACACGGTCTACGCCAGTTTCATACAAGCGCTCACCAGTCTTATCCCACTCAAGAGCAAAACCAGTATTTGGCATGTTAACTCCTAATAATATATAGTAAACGTATCATGATTCAAACCATCAGCAGCATAGTATCTATCATATGAACAATATGGTAGCTCAAGAAGTTTGTCAACTAATTCAGTATCTGGATCTCTTGTAATGAGAATAATATCATACCGAACTATGTCATTGTATGTAATATTGTTAGCATACTTCTGAGCAATCTTAGCTCGTTGATAGATAATGCATGGGTAATTCAAATGTATCGTAGCTGGGGGCTGAAAATACACATTATTCGACTCTAGGATGTTCACCAGTATCTGGTGTAGTTCCAACCGTCGGTCCATTGTATACACCCCCTATACTAAGCACAAGTCTTGGAGTTTGGACATCAACACTATTAATTTCCCAATAACTACCAAGCCACTTTATGTATCGAATTTCCATAAGATGGTTCGAAATATAGGGATCGGCTACTATTGAGATTGTGTTATTGATGTTAAGATTTTTGTTTAATTGATCGCCATTATCCCACCGTCGAGAATTTTTAGAAATTTCGCCACGATAATTCTTCTCTTTTGGAATTTCTACCCAAATTCCAGAATCTTCTGGCTCTTCAATCATAATAACAAAACCTATTGGACCAAAGAATCTAGACAAGTAGCCGACCCCCTTTCAATTTTAATTCCATTTTGAATTAGTCAAGACTAAAACAAAACTAGCCTCTCACAAGTTCAACCTGAGACAGATCGAATGTCTGTGTCTTAGTATTAGTACCATCAGTCGAGACAATTACGAACTTCTGGTTATACCTGTTACTAACCTTGAAGACGCCATTCTTGTCAGGATCATTAATAATCTCAACTAGACCATTACCAGCAGACGGGTTCATACCAATCTTAACACTGGTAAGATCGGAGAAGTCATTATCAGACAGATCAACAGCAATGAAGTAACCAGCACCCCAGTAATCAGCAATGTCACCGGTGTCAAGATACTTCAGCTTACCCTTAATAGAGTTACCACTGATAACAACATCTTCCTGAATGTCAGTCACATCCGTATTAAAGATCTTCTCCTCACCAGAGACTGCGTTAAGAGTGAGGGCCGTTAAGGGTTTACGGTAGCAGCGTCAACCTCAAGAGCAATAGCAGAATACGGAAGAGTAAGAGCACCAGAGCAACGAGTCTCAATCAGATACTTCATCTGGTTATAATCGATGTCAAAGTCATCGAACAGCGACACTGCACCACCCTTATCAGCACCAACACTATAGTCAGCCGGATTGACAATAATAGCAAGAAGATTCATCGTAGCAGCCTCAATGCCAGCCTCAGCATCAGCAGCACGGCTACGAGTAATGTCTTCCATGATCGGAACCTCAATAATATCAGACACGCGCATAGCAGTAGAAAGCTCGTTCATGTCCTTATAGAGACGACGACCAATGCCATCCTTAGCAAGCAGAAGATCAGAAATTACCTCGTTAGTAGCAAACATCACAGGATTACCAGTGCCCTTATAATCCTTACGTGCGCGAACGGCAGCGTCAATGATGCGCGAAGACTTCTTATCCTCGGTATCATTCTCGTCGAACTTAACCTCCCAATAAATGGTATAGACATCATCGTCACCATAGATCGGGCGAATCTTATCAGTCTTAATCTTATCGATATCATTAACACCACGGCCATCGCCAACAAGGATTGCGCGGCAGATTTCCTCATTAAGCATAACGCGAAGCTCCTGCTTGAGCCAAGCAATGACATCGATATCAGTAATATCAATAACGTCATCACGATCAAGAGTCTGCTTCTTATAAATGGTCTGCGGAGTAGTCTCACGACTCAGCAGTGAGATAACCTGATCGACCTTCTTATTACCCTTAACATAACCCTTCGCACGGGCAGCATCAGGAGTAAGATTCGCATACACAGACTTAATGCGAGAGAACGGAGTACGCTTAATAGAATTCCAGAGCTTATCAACCCAACCCATGTTACGAGTAATCAGGTCCGGCTCAGGACGGATCATACGAGCCTCAGGGAAGAGAATATCAAGATTCTCAATACCATGAGCCAAGAAGACATCACGAAGAGAATTAGCATTACCAGCATCAGCCATAATGGCATCAAACTCATCGTGAGTCAGAACGTCATCGGTATCATGGTACTCTTCATCAAACACGTTGTGCTTCATATCATAACCTCCATCGAAACTATGCTCCATGTCAGAATCCTCAGCTACCTGACCAAGGAGATAATATACAACATTCTTCTGCTCTTCGGTGAAAGTATTAAAGACGTCCTCTACAGTAAGGTCATCATCGGCGTGCTGCATGTCGTAATCATCGTCATACTCGTCGTAATCCTCATAATAATCTTCGGCATACTCGTCATCGTCGTCATACTCATCATAGTCTTCATCG
>JAEIGA010015832.1_pt1 | contig 11479 bp, 7 predicted proteins | sample 9270691 | NCBI WGS metagenome assembly JAEIGA01 (sample SAMN17057246, study PRJNA624740) | gut metagenome | biome: biome; isolation source: fecal sample | host: Bos grunniens | place: China: Xizang | collected 2019
AGTGATTGTTTTGCTGGTGATCGCAGCAGTTTCCATCACCATTGGCCTGACCAAGGGGTTGACGACCCCGGATGGTTGGCAAACTGTAAGTGGCAACGCCACCGGTTTGAACTGCGGCAGCGATTTTGTATTGCAGTATGACTACGGTGCAGGGGAACTGTCTGCAACGGCAGAAAGCAAAAAGCTTGAGCCGCTTTATGGAAAAACTGTGGAAGATGCGTGGAAACTGTTTTACAATGAAGCCGGCGCTACGAACTTAAATGGTCTGTATGCCATCAATCAGCAGCCCAACGGAGAAGTGGAAATCGATAAAGGTCTGTATCAGGCACTGCAGCAGGTTGTCGAAAGCGGCAGCAGAGCGCTGTATTTGGCCCCTGTGTATGCAGAATACAATCGGGTGTTGTACAGTGAAAGTGAGAGCGATGCCCGGGAGGAAGACCCCGGACAGAATGAAGATCAAAAAGCCTATGTGCAGAAATTTGCTGATTTTGCAGCCGATCCTCAGGCGATCCAGCTGGTGCTGAAGGGAAACAACAGAGTTTTGCTGCAGGTTTCGCAGGAATACCTGACCTTTGCACAACAACACGAGGTACAGTATCTGGTGGACTTTGGCTGGCTGCGCAATGCCTTTATTGCAGATTATATCGCTTCTGTGCTGACAGAAAACGGCCTTACCAACGGCTTTATTGCAAGTCTGGACGGCTTCACACGAAATCTGGATACAAGAGGCAACAGTTACAGCCTGAATCTGTTTAACAAACGGGACAACAGTGTAGATATGGCGGCAGTGATGGAGTATTCCTCACCAAAGAGCCTGATATCATTAAGAGCATATCCCCTTGGTTCTCAGGATTATGGCCGCTATTACAGCTTCTCGGACGGCAGAATCGTAACAGCAATGATCGATCCTGCTGACGGACAGAGCAAAACCGCCAAGGAAAATCTTGTGGCATATAGCGCAGAGCTTAGCTGTGGTCAGCTGGCACTGTCGGTGATGCCTGTATATGTGGCTGACACCTTCTCCGAAGATGCGCTGAATGCGTTGACAGAGCAGGGGATTTACAGTGTGTGGTTTGACGGCGTGCGGATCAAGCATAACCAGGAAAACCTGAAGCTGACCGTCTATGAGCCCTATTTTGTGAATTGAGCGGACAAAAAGTAAATATTAACGCCCCCGGGATGAATCCCGGGGGCGTTTGTATCTGATTATCACAGGGGGAGGGGATACCTGCCTTGGGTTGGTTATTGCCTTGCATCAAACACGGGTAAGGCGGTATTTCAGGGTTTGTACTGCCACGGTGATGGTGGCAAGTATTGCTGTATAGCCTGCCATATATCCAAGATAGCGGAGGTTATAAGGGGCATTGATAAAGTAGGTGGGTGGCAGGAGGTACTGGGCGGTACGCAGAGGTCCCAGGTCAAAGAACACCGGGCAAACCACCAGCACTACTACGATCAGCAAGGGAAGCATCGCCCCTAGTAGCTTCATAGAGCCACACAGCTGTCGCAGCAGCATCGCAAACACACTGCAGCACAGGCTATAAAGCAGCAGAATTGCCAGCTCCAGCCATACGCTTGCGGCAAGACCGCAAAAAGACAGACAAATGGCACATACTATGCCAATATGCAGCGAGGCGGTCATTTGACAACCAAATTCAGGCAGGAACAGCCATTTTCGGTTGATCCAGGCAAAGGTACCTGCCTCCAAATCCCGGATGTAATACATACCGGCAGCCAGGGAGCAGAGTAGGATCAAAGCGCCCAGCAAGCCCCTCAAAGGGGAGAGCAGGAAGCTTTCGTGTTGTTGTTGGCTGGCGGCATTTGCATAGTCAAACAGCTTGGTGGACAGGTCTACGGCTTCGTAGTATTCAAGAAGCTGCGCATCGGAAAGATGATCCAGCTCCGGGGCAAGATCCCGCAGGAAATGGACATAGACCCGTTGCGCCACATAGGGGTAAATGGTGCCGTTGAGCCGTTCTCTTGACAGCATCAGCGCGATATTATCCTCCCGTTCCAGCACCTGAATAAAGGCGTTGGAGGCGGAGGGCTTTTGAGAGAAGGCTTCAATTCTTTCGGCAATATCACCGGAGAAAATCCATGCCGCATCCAACTTTCCGCCGCGCAGCAGGGCTTCTGCCTCCTGGGGCGTATCGTAGATCCGGAAGGATATCAGCTGGCTGTTTGTTTGTAAATCGGTAAAAATTTCCTGCGCCAGCGGATCGTTTTCCTCGCAGGCAAGTCCTATGGTAAGCACGCCGCTTTCTCCTCCGGAAATGGCGGTATAGCCTACCACCAACAGGGGAATCAGCACCATAAGAATTAAAAAGGTGGGCTTTTTATACAGCCGCTTGCTAAGCATAGCAAACCATAATAGGAGTTTGTGCAATCTTTTCATTCTGCCACCTCCTTGATATGCTTGGCTCTTGACCACACGCCAATGGCAACACAAAGGGCGCAGTAGCCCAGAAGCAAGGGCAATGTCCGGGCAGGTGTGTCACCGGTGATGCAGCCGGCCAGATGGGCTCTGGCTACGCCTGTTGGCAACCATTGGGCAAGCTGCTGTACTTTCACCGGGAAGAAATGTGCCGGATACAGGCAGCCGGAAACAAAGCAGACAGTGACAGAAACGAAGAACTGAAGCATTAAGCCGCCAATCAGATCCCGGGACAGGGAATAGAGCATAAAGCTAAAGGAGGCAATGAGCAGGATCACCGGAAGGATATAGAGGATCAGGGTGATTTGCTCCCGTAGTTGAGGAATACACAGCGTTGCGCCCAGCAGAAGAATACACACAAGACAGCATAGCGCTGCGGCATAGGCGGCAAAATCCAAAAATGCTTGCTTCCAGGCAGGCTTTCCCTTGGAGCATAGCAGCCGTCCTAAAGCCGGGTCGCCGGGGATCATCAGTGGCGCAAAGGGCAGGCAGATCAGCAGCAAAAGCAGCACACTGAAGCCGCACAGGATATATTGCTCCAGACCCAAAGCATCGGCAATGCCCAATTCTTCCAGGGAATACACCCGATCCCGTGCCAGAATATAATCCACATAAATAATGATAAGCCGGTCCATCTGCCCCGGCAGCTTATCCCGAAGACCGTTTTGATCCATAGCGTCCCACATACCGAAAACGCCTTCCTGGGAATTGATCAGCAGGGAAGAGATCATACTGCTTAATTCTTCCTTCACCAGGGAAACGAAACCGGAAGCGCCGGCAGTCGTATAGAATTGAATGGGCAAAATCTCTCCTGAAGCAAGGGCGGTATCCATAAAGCCTTCAGGAATTACGGCGTAGGCTGCAATTTTACCCAGGGCAAGCGCCTGCGCTGCTTCGGATTCCTCCATTTCCACGATATCGATGGCAAAACGGGTGGAGTCAAAGGATTGCAGAGCAGAAAGTCCCATTTGCAAGAAGGAATTGTCGGTTTCGCCACAAAGCGCAATAGCGGTTTTTTGGTTTTCCTGCCGATTGGCATTTTGCTGGGTAAACAGCCGGAATGCCAGGAGCAAGCTGCCCAGCAGCACAATGGCTGCCAACAGCGCACCGGGCAGAAAGCGCAGCAACCGCTTGCATTGTAATTGAAAATATTTGCTCATAGTTATAAACTCTCTATCAGTGTGTGCAGATTGCCGTCATATTGGAAAGGCTCTAAAACACCGTCGCGGATGATATACCAGGCGTCGCAAAGCTCCAACTCCAGAACATCGTGGGTGGTGAGCAACAGTAGACCACCGGAGCGCTTGTATTTACGCAAATACTGGGCGATGCTCTCCTTGCATACCAAATCCAAAGCGGCGGTAGGCTCGTCCAAAAGTAAAATGGGAGGGCGATTTGCCACGGCACAGCCGATGGAAAGCCGCTTTTTCATACCACCGGACATTTTGCTGACAGGGGTTTTCAGAAACTCGTCAATGCCCAATAGCTTCAGTACACCGTCTTGCAGTTCCTTTTTCATTTGCTCCGGGGTGTACCACAAAAGCAGGTTGTCCTTTGCGGACAATTCTTCAATCAGGGGCGTACCCTGAGGGACATAGCCAACCAGCTGGGAACGCAGGCTGCTATTGCGCAGTAAGTCCTGTCCGTCGCATAAGAAACTGCCGCTGTCTGCAGTGAGCACACCTGCCAATATGGACAAAAGGGTGGATTTGCCACTGCCGTTACAGCCTAAAATGCCAATACAGGTACCCCCGGTGGCTTCCAGATGAATATCCTTGAGCACCTGCTTTTTGCGATATTTCTTTTGAATATGATTGATTTGTACTTCCATAGCTTTATCCCAATAAAAGCTTTGGCGCTGAAATTCAGCGCCAAAGTATTTTTTATATTTGTGTATTAGCCCAGCTCATCCAGCATACCGGCTGCGCCTTCCAAAGCATCCACCAGATCACCGGGAACACCGGCATTTTCCAGTGCATTGAGAACACCGTCAAGGTTGATGTTCTGCAGCCACTGAACCAGGTCGCCCTGTCCGTTGACTTCCAGTGCATTGGAGGGGATGGAAACGCTGCTGATATCGGAATTTTCGATAAACAGGCTCAAACCCAGCAGGGTCTTATCGCCCATCAGGATGTTCACACCCAGATAGTTGGGGTTGCCTGCCTTGCCGGTGATCAACTCCAAAGCTACATTGTCACCCAGGAAAGCGGAGGGAACATTCAGTTCGTCAAGAATCTCCTCCAGAATTGCTTCGCCGGGGATCAGGCGGTAAGTACCGGTGGTATCGGTTACATCCTCAAACTCGATGGTGAAGAGGACCTCTTCATTTGCAGAAATTTCCAATTCGCCACTGGAAACATCCTTCTTTTCTACGGTTTCACCATTGATTTCAACTTCACCAAACTTTGCTTCCGTGTAGATGGTGTCGCCCTTCTTGGCGGACAGCCAGTAGATATCCTGGTCTATCTTTTCGCCGTCGGAGTAAATATTCAGCTTATGACCGCGGACATTGTTCTGCATATCTACATAGACATTCAGCTTAATGTAGTTGCTCTTGTCAATATCTTCCTTGGCATAGTCCAGTTCTTCCAGCAGGTCGGGAATTGCGGAAACCAGCTCTTCGTGGAGATCCACAGGCTCATAGTAGTAGCTGCCGCTTATTTCGTTTGCTTTATTGGCGCAGGTGCTGATAGCATCCAGGACCTTTTCCAAAGTCTTATCGTCTTCGGCTTCTTTCAGAACGGCTTCGGCAATGTTCAGCAGGTCCTTTTGGGTGATTTTTGCGGTCAGGACGACCATCTGCTGGGATGCGTCACCTACAGAAACCTTCTTGGTCTGCTTTTCTACATTCTTGATTTTGGAAAGCACAACATCAACATAGTTGTTGATCAGCTTATTCAGTTCGCTTTCGGAGGGCAATTCATCGATCAGTTCTTTGCCGAGGTTGGTCAGTTGGGTCAGCATACCCTGAATTTCCTCCATCTCCATATCGGAGGGGATCTCAGCGTACAGATACTGGTCATTCAGCTGGGGGATTGCCAGATAGGCTTTGCCATTTGCCAGGTCCACAATGGAATCCAGGGATAAAATGTCCTGGTCACTTAAACCCAGAGCAATCACAGCGCGGATCAAATCTCCCTGTGCATGGGCATCCAGAGAAAGATCGATATTGCTGAGCCAATCCAGCTGCAGATCGGCACCCTGCTGCTGCAGAGCGGTTTCTGCCAGGGAAATCAGGCTTTCGCCAATGGTAAGTTCGATATTTGTCTTACCGGAGGTGGCGGTGGAATTGGCGCGCTTCAGAAACTGACCGTAAACAGCGGTCAGCTCGCCGGTATATTCGGCAATGGCGTCACTCTCTACATCAGCCAGGTAGTTTTCCGGGCTCTGGAAGGTACGGCTGAAGAAAGCAGAGATGCTGGGCCAGCACAACACGGAAAGCAGCACAGCGGCTGCAGTAACGGCGGCAACGATTCCAATGAATGCACCCTTTTTCTTCTTTTTCTTAGGTGCAGACTCGGCGGTGTTCAATTCAAATGTATCTTCTGCGGGTGCATCAACAACTTCTGCAGGCTGCACAGACTCCTCGGGTTGTACGGCTTCAGCAACCGCATCTGCCTGTTGCGCAGCACATTCAGGGCACAAGACCTGCTCATCGTCGGTAGGCTTGCCACATTTTTCACAAAACATTTCAAATCCTCCATTCTATTTTTGCGGTGGAGAAAGTCTTGGCAGCGTTTGCTGTCAACGAAAATCTCCTTATTTAGACTATACCACAGGTAGCTTAAAAATGCAATAGAGCAACCCTGGAAAATAAATGGCGCTGCCCTTGGGACAGCGCCATAAATGATTTAAGCTTTTTCGTACATGGAGTTGATAACTTCCAGGGTCTTTTCTACCAGTTCTGCACCGCCCTTGGAACCGATGGGGCAGGAAACGATGCTGGTGCCGTAACCGCCCATAGGCTCAGCCTTGGCGGTGGGCAGGTAGCCCAGAGTATCGCAAGCCAGCTGGATGAGCATAGTCTGCTTTGCCTTGCTTCTTACCTTGATCTGGTTGCCGTAGTCCAGGAACAACTCAAAGGGGTTGGTAGCAATAGCCATATCACCAAAGCGGACGATGTGGACTTCTGCTGGCAGGGTATCTACCGCCTTTTGCCACTCGTACAGGAACACTCTGCCCACTTCGGGGTGGATGCGCACCATATCGGTAAAGCCAAAGATATCCTTATTTTCCTCCTCTACATACTTGTAGAGAGTTTCTTTTGCCTTTTCGTATTCTTCCTGGGTCAGCTTATTGATGGGCAGGTTGAATACTTCCTTTTTGTGGCACAGTTCAAACTTGTCAGAGGGCGCAGTCTTGGAAGTTTCAAAGGTTTCGATAATAGCATTTGCCAGGCGCTTACCGATAAAGATGGTGCCTTCAATGTCAGCCATAGAGGGCTCAACGCCGCGGAGCCAGCGGAGCTGATCTCTGGGGGATTGGTCACCGGCAGCGGAGCAAAGACCGATGATATGGAAATCTTCGCCGAAATGCTCCTTCAGGAACATTCTGGTCTTGCCCCAGTAGTCGGAAGAAACGTGATTCTTAAACTCAACGATTTGAGAGGGGCAAGCAACGGATGCCACAACACCGATGGGCTTGTGCATATTATCATAAATCAGCAGCATTTCGATACCGGTATCGCTGCCACCCTCTACTTCCTTAAAGACAGCTTCCTGGTCAGCCTTATAACCCAGTCGTGCAACACCCACATTGGTGCGGTACATTCTTCTGCAGTAGCCGATAGAAGCTCTGCCAAAGCCGGGGGCGCAGAAAGAGTGCTTACGGTTTGCCCAAGCTTCGCAAACAGCATCAGAAATACGCTCGGCAATAAAGTCCAGACATTCGTTACCGGTGAGAATATTTTCAGGCAGTACGGTTTGATTTACAAATTTCTTGCCCTCGGGCATAATTGTATTTGCATTGGGGTAAGACATACCACTGGGTCTTGTTGCAGGCTGACCGGGGGCAGTGTATAAAGGACCGGTGTGGGTGTGGGTAGCAGAAATGATGATCTTATCCACATCAATTTCCGGATTTTTAGCAGCGATCTTTTCCCGGGCGCATTTCACAAGGTATGCAGAAGTGCCGCCTAAATCGCAGGAACAGAGGATGGTCTGATCCTTGCTGGTTTCGATGGCCATAACATTGACCATACAGGGGGTTTCGATGTATTCAGAAACACGGGTATGGAACTGACCGGCAAGACACACAGGACGATCTTCCGGCGTGATGCTTTTTTCAGAAAAGCCAATTAACAATTTTTCTTCCATAATAACATCTCCTAAATAATGGATAATGCGAAGTTTGCAATCTTTCAAAGGCTCCCTTGTGCAAAGGGAGCCTTTGCCTGCACGAAAGGGCATCAGTAGTAGAGATATGTCTGCATATCGATATATCTGTCAATGAGCTTTTGGATTCCTTCCATTTCCTCACGGGAGTCCATAATCTCTACGAAATTCGTTTTTTTGGCATATCCGGTATAAAAATTCATAACAAAATCTGACTTCTTATATCGCATCGACATACTGGTTTCTTGTCCGTTTTCCAGATTCGTAGGCTGACCGACAGCGGTTTCTCCGGTAATCAGGCAATAGGTCATCAGAGAATTGATATAGCCGGTCAACAAGTTGGGATGGTAGCCGTCGCCAACGATAAAACTGTTGGCATCATAGGTGAACTGGGAATCAGGCACGGTTGTGTAGCCCTTGATCAGATCGTAGATTAGTCTGCCCCAGTCCATCACAACCATATTATCCAGCTTTGCGATCTCTTTGGCATAAACCGTGCTAACATAAAGTTTCTGAAAATCAGGTCTGTCCTTATCCTTATACCAGTATGCACCGCAAGGGATGGAATAAATAAACTTGCAGTCAGGATTGACATCGGTAAACATCTTCATAAATCCTTGCAGTTCTGCAAGACATTCCTCCAGAGAGAGCGTTGATCTACCAATATCCATCAGGCTCACATAATCGTAATCAAGGTCCGTCAATTCACCCAGATGATCAAAGTCATTTCCGCAAGCTCTGTCAGCCATACAACTGTCGCCCAGCAGATCGGACAAATCGTGGCCACCAAAGCACCAGTTTGTAACGCTGACGTCAGCGCCGTTCTGCTTGCACAGCTCGTAAAAATAACCCATATCATTCTGCCGGGCGGAAAGATCGGTGACATAATCATCCACCGGCATAACGATTTTGCCGTAGAAGTTATAGGAGCAACCGACGATCAGTATCTTCTTTCCGTCAAGAGCTTCTTTTGCCTTGCTGCCTACTGCGGCGCGCGCACTGTCCGGTTTGCCGTGGGAAAAGAGTTCTGTTGACTTGGCTCCGCAAACGGTACAGCAGTAGTAATATTTTGCAGGGCTTTCAGCAGATGCGTCCTCTGCAAAGTAGGGAGCAGTGGTTACTTGTCCGCTGAAATCGTGGGTTTGACCGTACGCGCCCTCGAAGGATTCGCTGCCTTTTTCACCACATTCACAGGAATAATAATAGATGGCTTTTTTCTCAGGACATCCTGTTTCTTTCAAGTACTCGCTGGACTGTACCGCTTTGCTGAAGTCGTGAGTATGTGAAAAACCACAGGCAGCAAGTGTGGATAGCAGCATTACGAAAATTAACAGGAAGGATATTAATTTTTTCATAGGTTTACTCCTATATAAATAGAGTGGAGGTAGGGACGTTGATGTTTATTCAAACATTGCGTTGATGGCTTCCAGGGTCTTTTCCACCAGAACAGCACCGCCAGCGGAGCCGATGGGGCAGGAAACGATACTGGTGCCGTAGCCGCCGGCAGGCTCAGCCTTAGCGGTGGGCAGGTAGCCGGCAGCGCCGTTGGCAAGCTGGATCAGCATGGTCTGCTTTGCATTGCTGCGAACCTTGATCTGGTTACCGTAATCCAGGAACAGCTCGAAGGGGTTGGTGGCAATGGCCATATCGCCAAAGTGTACAAAGTGGAACTCAAAGGACATGGTGTCCACATTCTTCTGCCACTCGTACAGGAATACCTTGCCGATCTCCTGGTGGATACGGATCATATCCTGATAGTCAAATACATCCTTATTTGCTTCCTCTACATACTTGTAGATAGTTTCCTTACACTGGTTGTACTCTTCCTCGGATACCTTGTTGATCGGCAGCGCGATGCGCTCGGTCTTGTGGCACAGGTCTACCTTATCGGTGGGAGCGGTTCTGGAATTTTCGAAGGTTTCGATAATGGCATTTGCCAGGCGCTTACCGATAAATACAGTGCCTTCAATGTCAGCCATAGAGGGCTCGACACCACGGAGCCAACGCAGGTTGTCTCTGGGGGACTGGTCGCCGGCAGCGGAGCAAAGGCCGATGGTATGGAAATCTTCGCCGAAATACTCCTTCAGGAACATTCTTGTCTTGCCCCAGAAGTCGGAGGAAACATGGTTCTTAAACTCCACGATCTGGGAAGGACAGGCAACAGAGGCCACAACGCCGATAGGCTTGTGCATATTGTCGTAGATCAGCAGCATTTCGATGCCGGTATCGGAGCCGCCTTCGATTTCACGGAAAACCTGCTCCCGTTCTTTTGCGAAGCCCAGTCTGGCGACACTGCCATTGGTACCGCGGTAAATTCTTCTGCAGTAGCCGATGCTGGCTCTGCCGAAGCCGTTGGCGCAGAAGCAGTGCTTTCTGGCTGCCCAGGCTTCGCAAATGGCATCGGAAATTCTGTCGGAAATGAACTCCAGACACTCTTCGCCAACGAGCACATCCTCAGGAATTTCTACATTGCTGACGAACTTCTTGCCCTCAGGCATTACGGTGTTGGCATTGGGGTAGGACATACCGCTGGGTCTGTCCAGATACTTTGCGGTATAGTAGGCAGGACCGGTATGGGTGTGGATGGCACCCAGAATGATCTTGTTCACATCAATTTCAGAATTCTTGGCAGCCACCTTTTCCTTTACGGAAATGACCAGGTGGTTGGAGATAGAAACCAGGTCACAGGAGCAGATGAAGGTCTGATCCTTGGAGGTTTCCACCGCCATAACATTGACCATACAGGGGGTCTCAATATATTCAGAAATACGGGTATGGAACTGACCGGCCAAGGTGACACGACGATCTTCGGGAACGATCCACTTTTCAGAAAAGCCAATTAACAATTTTTCTTCCATAATAACATCTCCTTATTATTGCTCCTGGACCAGATAGTACATAGATTCAAATTCTTTACCAATTGTGAACTTCAGCACACCATCTTCGTAGGTGGTGGGCATCAGACCGGTGTAGTAGCCTTCGGGGTCCACGGACCATACGCGCATATTCTTGTAGGGGGTCTTAATGGCGATCTCTGCTTCGATGACCTCGATGAGAATGGGCGCCTTGCCCTCTTTCAGCAGTGTGGTGTGATCGTTGTTGTAAACTGCATCGGTATTGTCAGCCTTGCCGACAGCAGTGATGAACAGATTGTTGGAATTGGTGATATCCTCGTCGGTCAGAGAGCTGATAGCGATGGTGGCATAGTTGTTCTTAGCCTTAATGGAAACATCAGTCAGCTGGAAGTCCTCATCGCCGATGAAGCCATAAACAGCCTTGGTTCTGCCGGCATCGATCCAGCCGTAGCCCTTCTTCCAGTTGCGGTAGATTTCCTTGGTGTCGGAGATAACATCGTCCTTAACCTCGGCAAATTCACCTTCAGACTTACCGTTGTAGCGATAACGCAGCTTGCTCTGCTCAACAGAAGCCTGCATATAGGGAACCTTGTAGTCGGGATCGTACAGATCTTCCACATTGATGTTCTGGTAAACAGTCTTTTCAGCCTGCTTGACATCGCCACGGCGGGTGATGAGGGCAGCGTGCTGGAACAGACCGAACTTTGCAGGGTCGTTATAAGTATCGAAAATACCACGGTAGTAGGAGTTGCCGATGACAATGGATCTGCCGATCTTACCGGTAACAGCAGGATCTTCGTTGGTACCGTAACGGTAAGTATGAATGGTCCAGCCAGCCCAGTTCTGCAGAGCACCGA
>JAEIGA010015833.1_pt1 | contig 11478 bp, 7 predicted proteins | sample 9270691 | NCBI WGS metagenome assembly JAEIGA01 (sample SAMN17057246, study PRJNA624740) | gut metagenome | biome: biome; isolation source: fecal sample | host: Bos grunniens | place: China: Xizang | collected 2019
GTAATTTCCAGAAGATATTCCTCTCCATCCAGCCTGTCTGATATTTTACAGACAGGCTGGGTTGAGACGATTTTCACTTCGGGCTTTATTATTTGTATCTGATTTGGTTTTGGAACAAGCTCCAGAGCATATCCGTTAAGAGCCGAACATATCAGAAGCAATACAAATAAGATCCGATTCAACATAGTTCGTGTATTTTATTCAGCGAATGTATTCCCTTCAATAACAGCAGTAACGCCACTTGAAGGCTTTCCACCATAAATGTATTTTAAGTAATTGTCAGCTGTTACCGCTGTCTTAGTGCTTCCGTTGTCGATGCTGATGTGTCCTCCAACCTTACAGTTTTTGATTGTACATGTCACAGTGCCAGACGGTGAATACATATAGCCTACAATAGAACCTGCACCTGATTTCATAGAAGAAATTACGCCCTTATTTGTACAGCCTTCTGCTGTTCCTCTTGCGAGACGTCCTACGACTCCTCCTACACCAATCGAGCTGGTCGAACTGCCTGAATATGTAACTTCGCCATAGTTCTCACATCCCTCTGCTTTTGCATATTGTGCATTTGCATCATCCAAATATCCGACAATTCCTCCAACATGAGCCATGCCCGTTGTGTAAGCATTTGTCACTGTCACCAAACCGTTGTTCTTACACTTATAAATCCAAGCATCTGACTTTCCTACCACACCGCCGCAATATGCTACTCGCTTAGAGTCATTGATTACTGATCCGTGATTGGTGCATTCTGAGATTTTTGTATATAGGCTTTGCTTTCCTACAATTCCACCAACCGGTCTGTCATTTCCATTATCAACAGAAGTTGTCAATTTCACTGTTCCACGATTTTCAGACTTAGAAAGAACCAGTGCATTATTGTTCTTATAATCAGCCCAGATATCTAAGAAACCACAAATTCCACCAACACATGAATTAGTTCCACTTGCTTTTATTGTCAGGTCACCCTCATTAGAGCATTCGCTAATATCAGATCCCTGTGCTCTACAGATACCTACTACTCCTCCCAATCTAACTGTTTTTCCAGCCTGTAGTTCTGTCAAAGATATATCTGCAGAATTTTTACAATCAGTAATTTTTACACCAGTTGCACCTTTGTCTATAAAGCCCACAATACCACCGGCCACAAGGTCCCCACCAGCTGGCGCAGTAACTGACAATGTACCGTTAAATGCTGATCCTGAAATTTCAGCTCCAGGAACTGCCCATCCGACAATTCCTCCTATTCTGATTTGTGTGGAACCATTTGGAGTGTTTACAATTACATTTGCGGAACTGCTGCAATTGATCACTTTTGCACCTGAGTGTTGTTTTCCAACAAGACTGCCAACGTATAATTCTGCATTGTTACGTGTCTGAGTAAACGAACATGTATTATCTAAATTAAGATTTCTAATAGTTCCATGATTTTCAGCGATCAATGCAACATTGCCAGAAGATCCCGACATGACATAGTTAGAAATTGTTTTTCCGTTTCCATCCAGAATACCTTTATAAGTCCATATTATCTGAGACTTACCTTTCATATCAAGGTTCTTGTGTATATAGACAACACCATCTTCACTAGCCCACGCAGCCAACGCCTTATAATTATCTGTATCCGAATTTACAGCCTTGGCAAACGCGATGAAATCATCAGGTGTAAAAATACCTTTTACCTCAGCAGCCCATCCTAGATTTGCATCAACAGTCTGCATATTCAATCCCTTAGAACGCACAACTGGATTAGGGTAGTCTGAACATTTAACGGCTACCTTACCGTCCACATCGGTAAATTTCAGCATAAGGTTAGTATATGTCTGCGGCAGAATAGGGAAATAGTATGTACCTGCCTCAATATATTGATGACCTTCCTGCGGCAAAATTGTAAGCATAGATACGCCATTGCGCACTGAAATCTGAGGTTCGTTAGAAACAGTAATGTCTATATCTCCTGCAAAATACTGTCCTTCATCAGCTGACACCTCAATCTTTGCAATACGGTTCGTACTGAGGGTCATTTGAAATAATCCACAGACATTCTTAAAATTAAGTACATTATCCTGAGACTTAGCAACTGTTATATTTGCATTTCTCGGATAAGAGTCCTTAACTGCGTATTGAGTAGAAGGCAATGTTGTAGAAATTACTCCAGACACACATTGTGCATCTTCTGAATAAGGATAAAGCGCATAATAATAATCGCCTTCAGCCACAGTATTTATTTCTCCTGTAAACGACGAAGTTTTTCCAGCCTTAACCGCAATAAACGGTTTGTTCTGTGCACCGGCAAAAACATTTATCTGATCATCAATCTCCCATAAAACTTCATGGCTACTTGAAAGAACTGACTTAACTTCAACATCTTCTGACGATGTCTCGAAGAAAGTCACAACTTCAGGATTAACATGAGGCTGATCATTGTTCATGTCCTCTACACATGATACGAATGCTGCAGAACACAGCAAGAAACTAAATATCCTTTTCATTTTACTACCATTTAAATGTTTCAAACTCTTCATTATAACTTTCGTTCTGTCCTTCTATTGATGAACACAGAACTTCTTGCGGAAGAAGATAAACCGTACTCACTTCCGGTGTCAAATAATCCTTTGTTTCCATACGTCATTAATTTATAGTTATTAAATATTAGTTATCAAATACATCGGGATGCCATTTTTTCTTTACTGCCTCCAGATACTTTGTCTTTTCTGCTCCTGGGTTACCTACAACACGTAGATTAACATTATTCTCATATTTTTTTCGAGACGGTAACTGCTTGTATATTTCATTCATCACTTTTACACTTAACTTGTTCTCTTGAATATACAATCCAGAAAGTTTCTGGTTATTTGTTATATCCAACACCGATAAATGGTTGTTATTCAGACCGATTCGTGTCAAAAACTTATTTTGAGACAAGTCAACCGATTCTAACTCGTTATGCCCCAAATATATCTGAGACAGGTTTCTTGCGCCAGATAAATCTACATCACAAACCATCATCCTTTCACACTTCAGATAGGTCAGATCATCTGCCCATATCTTAATCTGATTCTGGAATATTTTCCCTTTTACACGTGTTGATTTTGCACAAACATTTACACTAACAGGCCCCTGTCCCCAGTCAATAAGTACTACTGAAGATTGTTTTGTTCTAAGTTCGAGCTGTACAGACGTACCATCCTCTAAAAGTGAGGATATTGTAATCGGATAAGCACTGCTGTTATCACCTTCCACATCGACATTCCAATTCTTATATGAAACAAGCCCTGTATTACACTTTCTAGCACCAGGATTTCCTTCAATCCTCATATCGATATCTTTGCTCCTTCCAAGTTTAGCAGGAACTGAAGAGAAAAAACGGTTCAAATCAATAGAGGTAAATTTATTATTATCAAGGTAGAGTTCCTGTAATGACTGGCAATTGCTTAAATTAAGATATACCAGTTGATTATTAGAACAGGTCAAACTCCTCAGTTCCTTATTCGCCGACAGGTCCAAAGCCTCCAAAAGATTCCCGCTACAGTTCAATGATTGGAGTTGATTTGCTTGAGTAACATCCAGTTCCTGAATCTTGCAATCTTTACATTGTAAAGCAACAATCTGTTCAGAATATATTTTTACGAAATGACCCTTGGGTTCTTCTGCCAGTTCAAGATCTGACCGCAAAGTAGAATATTCGCACCTTAACCCGTCTCCCCAATCGACAAAAATCGAAGAGGGAGAAGCGACTTGCACTTTAAGTGTGACAGTTTCAATACTATCACATGGTATTCTCATTATGACATTGGGCACAATTGATTCTGCAAATGCATGAAGGTGCAGCCACAAAAAGAAAAGAGCTAAAAGGAACCGCTTCATTCCGTAACAGTAATATTAAGTTTTACAATCTTTTCTTTCAAGCCAGATGCATTTACATTTTTTGCGATAAAAACGACTTGATATTCTCCTGGGAGCAAATATGTATGTTGAAAATATGATTTTTTCACATCATTGACTCCCTTCACACCGATTGCTTTATCTGGCCCCATATCAAGGGATTTCTGAAAGGTCAATGGTTCACTGACTGCCCAGTTGTCGGCGCCATCACCCTGATAAGTGCCCGAATCATTTTCATGTGCTCCCCAACCAACTCTAAACTGAATTACTTTATTATTCTCCTGAATTTCTGAAGGACGGTTACTTTGTTGAGCAAATTTTGTGACCATTTCCCACCCAAAGTCATTCCAACCATATAAGTCTGCATATGCACCATTTGAGTAAGATTTAATAACACAATTCTTTACTCTGATAATATTAAAATCCTGTCCTGAAACCCAAGGGTTACCGGTATAGTGAAATGCTACGGCTAAAGATGTATCATCATCTGTGAGAAAATCTGAGATATCTGCATACCCAACATTTGTGTATGCTCGATTTCCTGTCACCTTTCCCGGTCCTAGCAAAGTAAATCTATCAGAGATATCTACCCATCCTTTATGAGCATCGGCTGACTCCCAAGTCAAATTAGAATCATAGGTGGATGAAACCATTACTTTTAACTGGTTCTCCTGGGTGCCATCTATTGCCTGTTCATCAAAGGTCAATCTGTATTCAGGATCTATTGTCCTTCCATGAATATAGTTATAATCATTGCCGAATTCTCCTGAATAGAATGATATAACATCTGGATCACCGACGAAATTAAACTGCACAATTTCACCAGTCTTAACTTCATATCTGTCACAGGTGACATTAAAATCAGAAGGTTCATCAACAACAGGGATACGAGTGCACGCAGACATCAATATCACCGCTATTATAAAACTTGCTCTTTTCATAAGTTTAGATTCTAAATTATTACCATCCTGGATTTTGAGTCAATTTGTCATTCAGGGCTATTTCTCTGCTTGGAATTGGCCATAAAACATCCCTCTTCGTAACATTGGAATAAGTCGCTTTAGCATGCTTAAGATCTGTAAATGACGGAACGCCATCTGTATCTGCCAGGCAGTCCTGCATTTTTTCATAAAATATTCCCCATCTCACTAGATCTGCTTTTCTTAGACATTCAAACGCAAGTTCACGAGATCGTTCATTTTGCAGTTCTTGTTTGAACTCCTCATAATCCATATCCGCCCAATCCACGTCCGCATCCTCAATTAACGGTTTCTTGCCATAACCTCTCCTTACGACTTGGTTGACCGCTTCATAAGCCTCCGCACTCGGTCCTTGATTGACTTCATTATCTGCTTCTGCAAACATCAGGAGTATGTCCGAATATCTTAATAACGGGAAATTTGTCGGCGTATAACTTCTATGTTTAGGCTCAAGCACTTCATATTCTCGTCTGAATTTGCCACAATTTCTATCAAATATATGATTCTCTGCCCAGTAGACCTTATCTGACCCCGTGCTCCAATTATATCTAAAAGGTGCGATAGTATAATCTCTTCTCAAGTCACCCTCTCCATATACTTCATATGCAGCCATTGTAGCATTTATATAATCATAAGTATAACCTATACCATTCTTTTCAGAGGTATTTCGAATTCCATTATTGCCTCCTATGTAACCGCCTGATGTTGCATATATTCCGGAGCCGTTACCGTAAAACTCAACTTCCAAAATACTCTCCTTTATATCATAAATATCTTGTGCATAATTGATGAATACCTGCTGAAAATTCTCATTCAATGAATGAACGTTATAATTCATAACCTTTAAAGCACAAGTCCTGGCATCAGCATAATGAGAAGTGATCTTCAAAGGTTCACCGGCCATATACAGATGCACCCTCGCCATCATACCATAGGCTGCAGATTTAGACACCCTGCCACCATGTTTTATGTCTGAAATGTGATCGACATGGTCAGCTGCATATGTCATGTCTTTTATTATCTGTTCATACACCAACTGTGCAGATGTCCTTGGTAAATTCAGATCCTCAAGATATGGTGAAGACGTTGATTGGAGTATAAGAGGAACATCTCCAAAATTTGATACAAGGAGCAAATAATAGTATCCTCTCAAGAAACAGGCTTCACCTCTGATACGTTCCTTAATTGCCTCTTCAACATCAATCTCATATTGATCAATGGCAGATATCAGCAGATTTGCATTATTAATGGCCGCATAACATGCTTGCCAGAATTTTTCCACCTTGACATCAGAGGCAGAAGTCTGATACTGTGAGACTGTTCCTGCATCACCATCCCTGTTATCGTACCCCTGATCAGCATCAAGCCCCATACGACCTATCATATAGTTTTTGTAGAGTGCACCGTCACGTAAATATGAATAAACGCCGTTCAAGGCTGTTTCCAACTCCTCCTCAGTGTCGTAATACTCGGAAGGGGAAATGAAATCTTTAGGTGACAAATCCAAAAAACTGCATGCATTCAGTAGAATACTGAAAGTAAAAATATATATGACTCTTCTCATGTTAATATCGATTAAAATGTTGCCTTAAGACCAAAGACGAAAGTTCTTGAGCGTGGATATGCAGAATAATCGAAGCCTGGTGTCAGAGCAGAATTCCTGACTGAAACTTCCGGATCCATACCAGAATACTTGGTCCATGTAAACAGATTCTGACCAGACAGATATAATTGAATACGCTGTGCCTTTATAGCATTGCACCACTTGCTAGGGAAATTATACGAAAACTGCACAGTCTTCAGTCTAAGGTATGAGGCGTCCTCAAGGGTTCTGTTGCTATAAAATCCTGTTGGACCCGCACCTCCTGCTCGAAACAAAGTACTTGAAGTATTTTGTGGCGTCCATCTGTTAGTGTAAGACTTGAACTGGTTCAATAATGGACGATTGGTCAAGTTACCTTCAAGATACATTCTGTTCGCATTCATAACATCATTGCCATATGACCATTGGAAGAAGATATTCAGTGCAAAATTGCCTAATACAAATTCATTATTCAGTCCTCCAAAATGAATAGGCAAGGCTCGTCCTATTACAACAATATCCTTGTCGGTTATCGTTCCGTCGCCATCTATATCACGGTACTTTATATCTCCTGGCTGTATGACCTCACGCGAAAGTCCATTAGCTGGAACATTCTTCTTCAAGGTATATTTTCCGTCTCTTTCATCAAAATCCTCATAGCCGTACACTCCATCCCAGATAAGACCGATAAATTGAGCAGATGATGAACCTACTTCAGCCATATAGAGATTTACAGAAGACATCGTCCAATCCTGTGAAATCGGAGATAGGTATCTGGTTTCTCCCTCATTCAAAGATTTGATTCTATTCCTATTGAAACTGATGTTAAAATCTGTTGTCCAAGAAAATTTCTTTCTTTGAAAATTTATCGTTGATAAAGATATTTCAAGTCCTGAGTTGCTCATACTGCCGACATTCTTGTATATCTTTGAATATCCTGATGTGTATGGTATGTGCGCATTCAGGAGAAGGTCGCGCGTCTGCTTACTGTACAAATCTACGGTAGCCTTTATTCTACCCTTGAAGAGTTCAATATCAACTCCTAAATCCGCTTGAGCTGTTGTTTCCCATCTCAGGTCATGATTACCAATCGAATTTGCAATAACTCCCGGCTTAGGTGTTGTATTATTAAACGAATAATACTGAGAATATGATGATGTAAGTCCGGCAAAGCGCCCATAATCAGCAATTCTGTCATTTCCTGTCTCACCATAGCTTAACCTAAGCTTGAGTACATTGATAATATGGGCAGCTGGTTTCATAAACTTCTCGTTACTTACATTCCAAGCGAATGCTGCTGATGGGAAAAAGCCCCATCTGTTATCTTTTGAGAATTTACTTGAGCCATCTGCACGGAAGGAGGCTGTAACTAGATATCTATTGCTGTAATTATAGTTCAAACGTGCAAGGAAAGACATCATTCTATTGTCGGTGACTACCGCCTTTATCGCTCCGGGAGTGCCATTGTCGATGCCGCTGATTCCTAGACTCTCCATAAGTACGTTCTCTCCAGCCATCTCCCACTGTTCTATATTGTCAGCCTGAATTGTCCATCCAGCAAGAGCTGTAAAGTCATGCTTCTTGTTGAATTTCTTATGGTACTTCAATGTGTTTTCATTAAGAAAACTTCTTGCCTCACGGAAATTCACCAATCCATTGACTCCTTTGGTGTTGCTTGCCAATAAGGACGAACCCTTTGAAGTCTGAGAATTATAAAACGACGTCTCCCTCCAAACTCGGCTATATATTCCTCCCTTAACCATAAGTTCAAGCTCGGGAAGAATATTAACAGTAAGATTTGCATTTACACGTATGTATTCGCCTGTCTTTTTACGTTGACTATTCTCGGTATCCAAAATAGGATTAAAACGAGTATCTGTAGAAAGGGCATCTGGGTCATACAACAAGTCTGAGAGGTCTTCCTCTCCGATTCCGACAACTGGTCGTGATCCCCATGTTCTATACATGAGGTATCCTGCATATTGTTGAGTAGTGTTAGATGATTGAGTGGCGATATCACCATGAGCTTCATCTCTGGAATAATCCGTCGCTACATTGAACCTCACATAATCATTGAATTTATGATTAACATATATTCTACCTTTATACCTATTATATCCACTGTTTATCACTACACCCTGATGATCAGTATATGACAAGGCTGCGTTAAAAGATGTCTTTTTATTTCCACCGTTTACAGAAAGACTATGGCTATGAATCAGGGCATCTCTAAAAAGCAGGTCTTGCCAATCAATACCCTTTTCATTTTTATAATCGTCCAAAGTAAGACCATCCTTCAGATAATAAGAATTTACATATGAGGGATTAACTTCGCTCTGATATACCAAGAATTCATATGGAGACATCATTTCCATTCTATTGGCTGCAGAAGCAACTCCTAGATATCCATCATATGAAACAGTAGTACGGCCCTCACGTCCTGTTTCCGTCTCTATGATAATTACACCATTAGCACCACGGGAACCATAGATAGCCGTAGCAGAAGCATCCTTCAATATTGTCATTGATTTGATGTCATGAGGATTAAGTGATGCAGGAGAGAAATCTAGCATCGGAAAGCCATCCACGACATACAATGGTGAATTGCTTTGGGTCAATGAGTTGCCTCCACGGATAACAATATTCATATCGCTACCAGGCTGATCATCTGAAGATGTGACATACACACCGGCAATTCTACCAGACAGCGCTTGATCAACCGATGCTACTGGTGCCTTTTGTATATCTGACATATCAGTGACACCAACTGCGCCAGTAAGGTCACTCTTTTTCTGTGTACCGTAACCGATAACTACAAGTTCCTCAATCTGTTGGGTATCAAGTTCAAGAGTGATGTCCAGATCCTTTACCTTTCCATCAACTTTTATGATTTTGGTAATATATCCCAAACATGATATTTCAATGGACTTGTCCTTTGGAAGAATCATTTTGAATTTTCCATCCTTATCGGTAACCGTGGCATTACTCGTTTTATCAGTCTGACGTACGACTGCGCTAATTACAGAGAGTCCCTCCGAATCTTTCACAGTTCCAGTAATCCTTATGGAGTTTTGTGCAAAGGTTGATAGTGAAATCAACAAGCAACACAAAGAGACAGTAAATTTCAATATTGATTGCCTCATAACTGTATTATTTTATATATTTCTTATAATTCTCCAAACGGTGGAAAGTGAGATAATTGGCATTATGAGCGCTATCTGCTCCACCATATGCATCATCCCATGCCGTCCTCGAGAGATAGATCAGATCTTCTCCATCAATTAGCCAATCGACATATTGAAAACCATGGTTTTTTACATCGTCATGATGATAAAGTGTATGCTCTATTTTCCAATCTATCAAATTAGGAGAGGAAATGAGAGAAATTGTATTTCTAACATTTGCAGGATACTCCTCCTCCAACCCATCAACGATATTATTGGCAATAGTTATATATCTATCTGTGTTACCATCGTATCTTATAGTAAATTTCTTCGACCCGCCTGGAAAAATAGAGAAACCAAACGAAGGTTGAAAATATATTTCAGAACCATCTGCCGTCACATTTATCATCGCCAATCTTTCCTTTGTACCAGGCCACACATGTACTCTCGCGACATTAAGAAGTTTACCTTCTTTTGTAATCATAGCATTTCCTTCAAGCCATCCACGGAATTCACCAGCGAGCCATGTCCCGTCAGCTGGAAGGCAGTTGGTCATTGACCAATTTGCAGCATTCAATAAATCAGCGTCAACAGGTGCAGAAATCATCAAAACGCCGTATCGATCCGGTAATTTAGAGTTTATAGCCTCGGCGTTTTCAAATGCTCTCCATATTCTTCCATTCCATACAACTACTGGTGTAGGGGCCGTATGATAGGCACCTTGGAACAATACTCCTGTTTTAGATGTACTTGGAATACTCCATGATTGACCGCCATCAATAGATTTTCTTATGACTATATTGCCATGACCATGTTTTACCCCAAGAATGTATAAGACACCATTATGTAAAAACAAATTAGACCAGTACTGACCATCCAAACGCGTCATTTCTGTCCACGTGCTTCCTTTGTCAACTGACTTAAAAATGCGGGTTACACCAGATTTACCGGTATTTGCATTCGGGCCAAATTCATCATGACTTGCCAAATAGTCGCCATTGGGCAAGATACATAAGGACGGAGAACCGACATATTTCCCTTCTGTCTTGGGAATATGGCTGACAACAGTTCCTGGAACTCCATAATCATTACTTACAGGTGGAACATCATCAGGAACTGAACAACTTAATGCTGTCAGGAAAAGGGTTATAAGATATGTCATCATAAGTAGTCTGCTCATTTATTATATTTTATTAATCTCTTAAATAATATATAGTTAGAGTCATGGTAATTATTTGCACATCCCTCTTCGTCATCATATGCTGTTCTTATGACGGCTATGATGTCTTCGCCGTCAAAAAGCCAATCTACGTATTGGAAACCATGATGAATACAATCATGGTGTTCCATGATAATTTCTTTTACTTCCCACGAATCCAAGTCAGAAGAACAGCACAATGCCAATCTATTTCTAACTCTATCATTTTGAATCCCGCCTAATGAGTCTGGATATGTTAAATTTGATATAGTCCAATACTTCTTTGTACTTTCGTCATATCTTATGGTAAATTTCTTGGACCCACCAGGAAATTGGCTCAAGCCCGTATCTAACTGATATTTTAGTTTTTTGCCATTAGGAGATACATGTACTTTTGCAACATATTCCTCTGCCTGCTTAGGTGCATGGACCCTGAGGATATTCAACAGCTCATTGTTCTGATGGTCATATACGATATTTCCTTCCAACCATCCTCGGAAATTACCATTCAACTGCGGCTTTTCTGAATATAATGTTTCTGAGCGTCTCCAGTTTTTTGCCTTCAATAAATCAGAGTGTACAGGCGCGGACATGACAATTGCAGAATATCTTTCTGGCCATTTTGCCTCCTTCGCTGTAGCATATTCAAATGCTCGCCATATTCTTCCTTTA
>JAEIGA010015834.1_pt1 | contig 11478 bp, 10 predicted proteins | sample 9270691 | NCBI WGS metagenome assembly JAEIGA01 (sample SAMN17057246, study PRJNA624740) | gut metagenome | biome: biome; isolation source: fecal sample | host: Bos grunniens | place: China: Xizang | collected 2019
TATCAGGAGTATGGCATCTCGTACTGGGATGAAGAGTCGGGCAGAAAGCTCGCTTCCGATATTAAGGATGCATATGACATACCGGGCGGAAAGGAATTGTTCTGGACACAGATCCCGCTTTCGGTGTTTCATGATAATTATAAAGTCGAGGTTCGGGAGTGCAATGAAGGCGATGTTGTTGAAATAGACACATTCCGGGAACTGAAGCAGCTTGATAAAGCCTATGATGTCTGATCCCTGAACACACCGGACCTGCGTTCGACTGAAATGCTAAAATAACAGATCAGTGAACAGGTTTTTACTTGAAATTGATTTAAAATAATAATTGACAAAGCACCACTATTCGGGCATAATGTTCATTACTTGGCTAAGATGAGCTGATATGGAACACGGAGGTGGTGTTTTGGTGCTTAATAAAAAACAATTTGACATTCTGGAAAGCTATTCATCAAACGGAAGTCTTACACAAAGGCAGCTTTGTGAGATGACGGATCAGTCCCTCGGAACAGTTAACCGCATCGTAAAGGAGCTGTCGGAATACGGATTCATTGCCAACGGAAGTATAACTCAATCCGGAATTCAGGCTTTAGAGCCATATCGTGTAAAAAGAGCCATATTTCTTGCCGCCGGTTTCAGCGCACGTCTTTTGCCTATTACTTTAAATACTCCCAAACCTCTTGTACGCGTTAAAGGGCATCGTATTATAGACAGCCTTCTTGATGCCTGTCTTGCGGCAGGGATCACAGAGATATATGTTGTGCGCGGTTATCTTCCGGAACAGTTTGATCAGCTTCTTTATAAATACCCAATGATCAAATTCCTGGAAAATCCGATTTATAATGAGTCAAACAACATCTCTTCTGCAATGGTAGCGAGATACCTTTTATCCAATGCTTATGTTTTTGAAGCGGACCTTCTGCTCTCAAATCCCGGACTGATCCGGAAATACCAGTACAATTCAAACATACTCGGGATCAAAACAGAAAGAACGGACGACTGGTGCGTGATCGTAAAAGACGGCTCGATCATCGAAGAAAAAGTCGGCGGGGAAGGAGATGACATCTGGAGACTCATGGGGATATCTTACTGGTCGGAAGCAGACGGCCATAAACTCTCCAATGATCTGATTGAGACATATCAGGCACCCGGCGGGAAAGAAAGATATTGGGAGCAGGTTCCCCTGTTGTACTGTAAACAAAACTATTCCGTAGGGATACGCGAGTGCTCCGGAGATGATATCACCGAGATCGATACATTCCGTGAACTGAAGGAAATTGACCGGACATATGACGTTTAACGGCTGCACGGCGTTCATTATAAAACCATTTTGTTAATATAAATGAACGGGAAATGTCTGTATTATCAATAATTACTGTTGACACCGGTTCATTATTAATGTAGTATCTTGTTAATTATGAACACGTAATAATAAGTGAAGGAGAATAAACCATGAAAAAAAAGGCAACCTTGTTATTAGCTTTAACATTGATCATGACCTTTGTATTATCAGCCTGCGGTTCAACCGGTAAGGAAGCGTCCCAGGCTTCTGCAGCTTCAGAAGCTTCCTCAGAAGCTCCCGCAGAAGCTGCTGCCGGAACGGATGATTCCAGCAACAAGGTCGTGATCTATTCCGGCGCGGAAGAATACCGTAACGAATACTTCCTTAAGAGAATCAACGAAGAGTTCCCGGACTATGATGTAACGATCGAGTATATGCCTACCGGTAACCTTGCGGCTAAACTGGCTGCTGAAGGAACAGATACGGATATGGATATCTTCTATGATCTGGACTTCAGTTATGCAGGCCTGGTAGAAGAGTACCTCGCCGACGTATCATCCTACGACCAGTCGATCTATGTAGATGACTGCAAAGTCGAAAATGCTCACTATCTGGCTGCCACACGTAACGGCGGCGCCATCATTGTCAATCCTGATGTACTTGAGGAAAAAGGCCTTGCCGAGCCGACCTGTTATGAAGATCTGTTAAAGCCGGAGTACAAGAACCTTGTCTCCATGCCCGGTCCGAAGTCTTCCGGAACAGGTTATATGTTCGTGAAGAGCCTTGTCAATGCCTGGGGTGAAGATAAGGCGTTTGAGTACTTTAACGGTCTTGCAGAGAACATCCTTCAGTTCACCGAGTCCGGTTCCGGACCTGTAAATGCCCTGGTTCAGGGTGAAGTAGCGGTCGGATTAGGCATGACTGCACAGGCAGTTACCGCTATCAACGACGGTGCCAACCTGAAGATCCTGTTCTTTGAAGAAGGATCACCGTATTCACTGTACGGATATGCTATCCCGAAGGGGAAAGAAACAAGGAAGGCAGTAGTAGACGTTTTTGATTTCTTTTACAATACTTTAGTAATGGAAGATAAGGAACTCTATTATCCTGAACAGGTATTTGTTGATCAGGTTAATAACATTGAGAACTATCCTACCAACATTCAGTACGCGGATATGCACGACAACACAACAGAAGAAAAATCCCGCCTTCTGGACAAGTGGGAGTTTTAATCAAGTAAAAGCTATCGTGAGGAGGAAGAAAACACCTTCCTCCTCTTTTCTGAAACAGGAATTGAAGAGGTCGTATTTATGGAAAAAATCAGCGTAGAGCATTTGACGAAATCGTTTGGACAGACGACTGTTCTCCATGACGTCAGTTTTTCTGTAAATGACGGGGAGTTTCTGTCTATTCTGGGCCCTTCAGGCTGCGGAAAAACGACTATTCTCCGTATCCTGATCGGACTGGAGACTGCAGACAGCGGCAGGATCATTAAGGACGGAAAGGACATTACAACTGCTCCGTCTGCCCAGCGGCGGATGGGGATCGTGTTTCAGAATTATGCGCTTTTTGAGAACATGTCCGTATTGAAAAATGTTACATATGCGCTTATGAACAGTGCGGGCACGAAGGGAAAATACAGCAGGGCGGATGCAGAAAAGAATGCCAGGGAGATACTGGCACTGGTAGGGCTTGAGGATCATCTGGACAAAAAGCCGCGCCAGCTTTCCGGCGGACAGCAGCAGAGGGTAGCGATCGCCCGGACCCTGGCGCTTAATCCGGATGTGATCCTCTTCGACGAACCCATGTCTGCACTGGATGTCGATACCAGGCTCAGCCTTCGTGCGGAGCTTAAAGAACTGCAGAAGAGATTTGGTACTACCATGATCTACATAACCCATGATCAGGAAGAGGCGTTTGCGCTGTCTGACCGCATTATGGTCATGGATGCCGGTGTGATCCATCAGATCGATACGCCGCAGAATATTATTGATAATCCTGCCGATGATTACATCAGGCGTTTTGTCATTAAGAATATTAATACGAAAATCAACAGCCTGATTAAGTTTGCCCGTTCTTCTGACGCCGGAGAGGATGCAAGATGAACGGAAGTGCTGTAAGAATAAAAAAATGGACCCCTTCTTCGGGGTTGAAATTATTGCTGTTTGCCTTCTGGATCGTGGCGATCATTCTGCCGCTGATCCGGATGCTTTCGACGATGGCTTCGGTGGACATTCTTGCGGTGATGGGGACAAGGAAGTTCTCGAATGCACTGAGACAGTCCCTGATCGTAAGTACAGTGACCACGGTGATCTCCGTAGGCCTTGCCGGCCTGTTGTCATGGGCGGTTGCCCGGTCGAATATCCGTCATAAAGCTGTCATTAACACACTGCTTACGGTTCCCATGCTGATCCCTTCCATCTCGCATGGAATGGGCCTGGTGATTATCCTGGGCTCAAACGGATGGCTTTCCAGGATACTCGGACTCAGCGCCGGTGTCTACGGCTTCTGGGGAATTGTTATCGGTTCGGTTATGTATTCCTTCCCAGTGGCATATCTTATGCTTTACGATGTCCTTCGTTATGAGGACGGAACACCGTATGAAGCAGCCGATGTAATGGGACTGACTGCAAGGAATAAGTTCTTTTCGATCACGCTTCCCTATCTGCGGAAACCGATGATCTCCATAGTATTTGCCACCTTTACCATGATCATCACGGACTATGGTGTGCCGCTGATGGTAGGCGGGAAATATATGACGCTCCCGGTCATGATGTATCAGGATGTTATCGGGATGCTGGATTTCGGAAAAGGCTCCGTCATCGGCATGATCCTGCTGGCTCCCGCCCTGATCGCCTGCATCCTTGATATGGCAAACCGCGACAAAGGGAACGCAGCGTTTGTCGGAAAGCCCTATGGGATCAAAGACAACAGGAACAGGGACCTGGCCGCAAAGATCATCTGCTTGGCGGTGATTATCTGTGTTTTCCTGCCGATCGGATCTTTTGCGATTTTGGGATTTGTCACCAAGTATCCGATAGATATGTCATTTTCCGTTAAGAACATAGTCCAGGCAGCAAATATGGGCGCCATGAAGTATCTCAGGAATTCCCTTATCATAGCGGTCGTCGTTTCTTTCTTCGGAACCGCTCTGGCCGTGCTGAACGCCTATATGACGGCAAGGAATAAAACGAAGTTCAGCTATGTGCTGCATCTGATGTCGATAACGTCGCTTGCCATTCCCGGCCTTGTCCTTGGCCTTTCCTATGTTATGTTCTTTAAAGGGTCGGTCATTTACGGCACATTTGCCATCCTGTTCCTTGTGAACTCGATGCACTTCTTCTCATCACCGTACCTGATGGCTTACAACACTTTCGGGAAGATCAATGAAAACCTGGAAGATGTCGGTGCGACGATGGGGATCAGCAGATGGAAGGTGATCAGGGATGTGCTGATCCCGCAGTCAAGAGGTACGATCCTCGAGATGATGAGCTATTTCTTCGTCAACTGTATGATGACCATTTCGGCGGTTTCTTTCCTGGCAAATGTGTCTGACAAACCGATCGCCCTGATGATCACGCAGTTTGAAGGACAGATGCAGCTGGAATGCGCCGCATTTGTTTCTTTGATTATTCTGGCGGTCAACGTTGTCATGAAATCGGTCGTGTTCATGGCAAAAAGATCCATGGCAGGATAATACTTGCGCCCTTTTGATTCTGAGCATAATAAAACTTTTACTATAAAGGAGTATAAACAATGAAAACGGTTTACACATGTTTCTGCACGGATGTCATTCATGACGGTCATCTAAACATCATTAAACATGCCAGGGAATACGGGCGTGTTGTAGTCGGATGCCTGAGTGACAAGGAAATGATCCGCTGCACCAAATTCCCCACCACATCGGAAGAGGAGCGGATGTCTCTCTACAGCTCTCTTGAGGGGGTGGATGAAGTCGTCCTTCAGAACGATATGCTCTACGATGATGTGATTGACAAATTCCGTCCGGACTATGTAGTACACGGCGACAACTGGAAAGAAGGTGCGGAGAAGGCTGTCCGTGATCATGTGGAACAGCTGCTGAAAACTTATGGCGGGCAGATTGTTGATGTCCCGTATACTTATAACGAGAACGTCAAGAAGGTCGACCAGAGGCTGAAAGAAAAACTTGCCATGCCCGAGTATCGAAGGAAACGTCTTCGTCAGCTGATCGAAATGACCCCGGTCGTGAAGGTTATGGAGGCCCACAGCGGCCTGACCGGCTTGATCGTTGAAAAGACGGTCGTACACGGAGAAAGCGGAAAACTGGACCAGTTTGACGCCATGTGGGTTTCATCTCTCTGTGACAGTACGGATAAGGGCAAACCGGATATCGAACTTGTCGATATGACTTCACGCCTGCGTACCATTGACGACATTATGGAAGTCACGACCAAGCCGATTATCCTGGATGGCGACACTGGCGGGCTGACAGAGCATTTCGTTTATAATGTCCGTACGCTGGAACGTATGGGCGTCAGTGCTGTCATCATCGAAGACAAGACAGGACTTAAGAAGAACAGCCTGTTTGGGACGGAAGTCGTACAGACACAGGATACCATCGAAAACTTCAGCGCGAAGATTGCCGCCGGTAAGAAAGCCCAGCTGTCCGACGACTTTATGATCATCGCCCGGATCGAAAGCCTGATTCTTGAACGCGGAATGGAAGATGCACTGGAGAGGGCGGCGGCCTTTACTGCTGCCGGTGCCGACGGCATCATGATCCACAGCCGGAAGAAAGATCCCGCAGAAATATTCGAGTTTTGCGATAAGTTCCGCGAGACGGATAAAAAGACACCGATCGTTGTTGTCCCGACATCCTTTAACCAGGTGACGGAAGAGGAGCTTGCATCTCACGGAGTGAATATTGTTATTTATGCGAACCAGCTGATGAGAGCCGCTTTTCCGGTGATGCAGAAGACTGCCGAGGATATTTTAAAAGCCCACAGGGCAAAAGAAGTGGACTCGCAGCTCATGCCGTTCAAGGATATTATCAGGCTGATCGACGAGCTGTGATCAGGGAAAAAAGACAAAGGGTGAAAACGGACTTTGGAAGATAAGTATTTAGTGCTCTCGGATATTCATGGAAATGTCAGTGCATTTGACGCTGTTCTTGCTGACTGCCGGAATGAAACTTTTACGGGGATCATTCTTCTCGGAGATCTGATTGATTATGGAATGCGGTCAAACGAGATCGTCCGGAAGCTGATCGGGCTCGAGGCAGATAAATGGAAAAACAGGATTATTGTGAATATCTGGGGGAACCATGAAAAGCTGGTAATAGATAAAGACCTGGAACGTCTCTCTTCAGACCGCGGCCGGGTTATGGCGCAATATACTGCCCGGCAGTTATCAGAACTGTCTGTCGGATATATCCGGCAGGCAATGAATACAAAAGGGATCCAGGTGTTTGAAATGGGCGGGCTGAAATGTCTCGCGGTCCATGGCTCTCTGGAGGATTATTACTGGAAAGCGATCGAGCCCGGGAACTTGCGCGGAGAGTATGAAGGGTATGATATGGTCCTGGGGGGCCATTCCCATTATTCGCATGCGTTCACCCGGTTTTATCCGGTGAAAAACCCTGAACTCCGGAATAAAAAGGCTGTAGTATTTATCAATCCCGGTTCGGTCGGACAGCCCCGGAATCAGAACCCCTGTGCGCAGTATGCAGTGATATCCCTGCCATCCAGGAGGATCGATTTAAGAGCTGTGGAATACGACGTGAAATATGAACAGTCTCTGTATCCGGATGAGATAGATGAGTTTTATAAGACAAGGCTGACACGTGGAGTGTAACGAAAGGCGGAGAATAATATGAGCAAATTATATGCGATCAGCGGCGTTACCGGCATGACCGGGAACGAACTGGTTCGTCAGATCCTGACAGACGGAAGCAGCGACCATATCCTTGGTTTCGATAACTTCTATGCCTCTTCCATTGAGACGGTATCCGACTGCATCGATGATGAACGCTTCGAGTTCTTTGAATATGATCTGAACAATAAGGAACAGATGCAGGATTTTGAACAGCGGGTGAAAGCTGTCAGGGATAACTATGATGAAGTGATATACATCAACTGCGCAGCGGTTGTCCATACGGAGCATTTTTATCATGTGTATGAGACATTTGAGACCAATGTGGAAGGGATGAACGGCTTCCTTCAGCAGGCGATCCGGATCGGTGCGGAAAAATATATCAACTGCTCCACATCAGAAGTATATTCCATGAATTCCTGGAATGAAAACGGCGGAGTCAGAGAAAGCGATTATCTGACCATGTCTGTGGCGGAACACAGCCAGAGAACCAGTTATGCTGTCGGAAAACTCCTCACTGAGTTTTTTATTAAGGATGCCGTGGATGAAGGCAGGATCAAAGGGTGCAGCATTCGTTTTGCAAACGTATACAGCAAGGATGAACGGTATCCAAAACATATTATCCCCTTCATTATCAACAGCTTCCGCAATAACGGAAAGGTCGTGCTGCTGGAAAACAGCCGGAAGAACAGAAGAACCTTCCTGAACAATTATGACAGCTGTTCTGCTGTTCTTGCTCTGGCATCCACCGACTCGGCGCTTGACGGTACGGTTTATAACGTGGCAACGGATGAAGAAATCTCGATCATTGACCTGGCTAAACTGTGCGCTGCCAAAATGGGGATCGAATCCCCCGTCATCGAGTTCAGCGGATACCGCGAGTCCGATCCGGAACGCAGGCTGCTGTCCACAGAAAAGATCCGGACAAGGACAGACTGGAAACCGGCCGTCAATCTTGACAGGGGTCTGGATGAATGCATTACAAACTACCTGAAAAACACATGAAGGTGAGAATACGATGAAGGCGGCGATTATTACTGTTGCGGGGATTTCCAGCAGATTCAATGAGGGAGTGCCTGAAGAACAAAAAGAGCTGAAAGCAATCTACACGGAGCAAAGCGCAAAGGATACGCTCCTTTACCATCTTCTTCAGAAGTGCGCATATGCAGATAAGATCATCGTTGTCGGAGGATACAGATTTGAGAGCCTGAAGGCGTACTGCGGAAATCTGGAAGAAGATCTGCAGGACAGGGTGGAACTGGTTTATAACGGGCATTTCGAAGACCTGGCATCCGGATACAGCCTGTATTTGGGACTGCAGAAAGCTTTCGGGAATAACACAGAAGAGGTTTTGTTCGTGGAAGGAGATCTCGATATCGACGATGCGTCTTTCAGGAGTGTAGTATCTTCGGTGAAAAGTGTGCTGACCTACACATTCGAACCGATTTACGCGAACAAGGCGGTTGTGCTTTACAGGGATGATAAAGAACAATACCGGTATGCTTTTAACAGCAGTCACGGACTGCTGTCGATAGATTCCCCGTTTTCCTGCGTCCTGAATTCCGGCCAGGTCTGGAAATTTACAGATATGGACGCGCTTAAGAAAGCGAATGATGCTTTCTATTCAGATACGAAAGACGGGACGAATCTGCGGATTATTCAGAACTATCTGGATGCGGGAACAGAGATCGATCTCTTGCCGCTCAGGCGCTGGACAAACTGCAATACAAAAGAAGATTTCAGAAAAATAGTTTCTTACTGGGAGGAAAACTGATGAAAACACTGCAGGAAAGACTGAAAGTAGTCGAGAAACATGTAAATGAGAATAATATCAAGGTAATGATTATCGGCCTTGGCAGCGTTGGAGCATATCTGCTGGATTACCTGATCAGCAAAAATGATCCTGCCATCAATGTGGTGGCAGTCGGCAGAGATGAGGATAAGATGCTGAGCAAGGTGAATATCATCAGGGTTGCCGGACTGATCCGTGAAGTAAACAAGTCGCATATCGGGATCGAAAGCGGTGTAGACCTTAATGATGTTGAGGCCATTCAGAAAGCGATTGAAAAACACCAGCCTGACTTTATTGTAAATTCCAGCCGGGCTTATCCGGGATTGAAATACGGAAGCATTTCCTGGGCAAACGTAAGGGCATACGGTATCTGGAGCCCTCTGTCCATCCGTTTTACCAAAAACGTGATGGAGGCCTGCGACAGGGCGGATGCGGACGCGGTAGTCATCAACACATCCTACTCGGATGCGGTAATCCCGTGGCTTAAGAGTGCGGGAAAAGCGTACCCTGACTTCGGCTCCGGCAACTTGAACCATCTGGTTCCCCGTATGAAGTTTGCAGTTGCGGATATGCTGGGCGTGGAAGACTACTGGAACGTTGACATTATGTTTGCCGCCGGTCACTTCCATGACGTGTGCATCAGCAAGGAAGGACAGGCCGAGGGAGTAGACCTTCCTTTGAAGATTTACTACAGGGGAGAAGAGCAGAACCTTCCTCACGACAAAGTCTTTGCAGCCTGCAAAATCCTTACCCCGGTTGACCAGACCAGGAATATGATGAATGCTTCATCAAATTACCAGATCATTACGGCGGTGATCGATGCGGTCAGGACGCATGAGAATCAGAAGGTCTTCTCACCCGGATTTGACGGCAACATCGGCGGCTATCCCGTGCAGGTCGGCTATAGAAATGACCGGCTTGACGCCTGGATCGATGAGTCTGTTTTCTCGTTTGAAGAGATGAACAGGGCTGACAGGGCTTCCATGGCTCTTGACGGTGTGGAAGATGTTGTTGACGGAAAACTGATCTATACAGATGCTCTGATCGAAAAAGCAAAGAAGGCATTTGGTAAGGAGCTTCCGAAAACTGTTGCCTATGATGACATTGATAAGACGGCGAAGTGGATCATTGACGAAATCATTTTACCGCAGACTGAGAAAAAAGCTTAAGGAGAATTCACTTTGAAAGTCGAAAAACTTGCTGAGATCATAGGATCGGATTTTTACACGGGCGTGCCTGACAGCCAGCTCAAGGCTCTGTGTAATTATCTGATGGCGAAATATGGAATAGATCCCCGGCATCATGTTATCGCTGCGAATGAAGGCAATTGTACTGCGCTGGCGGCGGGGTACCATCTTGCGACCGGAAAGATACCTGTAGTTTATATGCAGAACAGCGGTGAAGGAAACATCATCAATCCTGCAGCCAGTCTCCTGAATGACAAGGTTTATGCTATCCCGGTCGTGTTTATCATAGGATGGCGGGGCGAGCCGGGAATCCATGATGAGCCCCAGCACATATACCAGGGAGAAGTGACCGTAAAGCTGCTCGAGGATATGGGTATCGACAATTTCATTATCGGTAAAGAGACGTCCGATGATGAGGTCGTCATGGCAATGGAGAAATTCAGGACAACTCTTGCGGCCGGAAAGGATGTCGCTTTTGTCATCCGTAAAGGCGCGCTTACGGATGCTCCTGATGTGGAATACAGGAACGATAATACGATGGTCCGCGAGGAGATCATCCGGCATATTGTAAAGGCTTCCGGTGAAGACCCGATTGTGTCTACGACGGGGAAAGCCAGCCGCGAATTGTTTGAAATAAGAGCGGCAAACGGACAAAGCCATAAGTATGATTTCCTGACTGTCGGTTCGATGGGACACAGTTCCTCGATTGCTCTCGGTGTTGCGGTCAATAAACCGGGGCAGAGGATCTGGTGTGTGGATGGCGACGGTGCAGTGCTCATGCATATGGGTTCCATGGCTGTGCTCGGCGCGAACAGCCCCAAAAACCTGATTCACGTTGTCATCAACAACGCCGCGCATGAAACAGTCGGAGGCATGCCGACAGTAGCCGGAAGCATTGACCTGGTCGCGATCGCGAAGGCCTGCGGCTATCCGAATGCGGTCTGCGCAGATAATTTCGATGATCTGGATAAAGAGCTGGAACGCGCGAAAGGCAGAAATGAACTGAGCTTCATCGAAGTCAGGTGTTCAATCGGTGCACGCGAAGACCTGGGACGTCCGACGACAACCGCACTGGAAAACAAGAACAACTTCATGGACTATCTGAAATCATTATGAGGCGTTCATAAACCGCTTTTCCAAGCCCTTTAACGAATTGACAAAACCAATCCCGTGTGATTATAATAAGTCGATTCAGCAGATAGTTTTTATCTGCATCATTTTAATTAAACTAAATAAGGAGAGAAAAAGGTATGAAAAAGGTATTGGCATTAATTCTTGCTGCTTCCCTCGTACTCAGCCTTGGCCTTACAGCCTGCGGCGGAAGCAGTGCCGACAGCGCTGCACCGGCAGCAGAGGCGAAGTCCGAA
>JAEIGA010015835.1_pt1 | contig 11478 bp, 10 predicted proteins | sample 9270691 | NCBI WGS metagenome assembly JAEIGA01 (sample SAMN17057246, study PRJNA624740) | gut metagenome | biome: biome; isolation source: fecal sample | host: Bos grunniens | place: China: Xizang | collected 2019
AAGGCTCCCCTCGGGGGGAGCTGTCAGCAATGCTGACTGAGAGGGGCTAAAGAAAAGGGAGGTTACCCCTCTCCGTCGGCTACGCCGCCACCTCCCCCCAAGGGGAGGCTTTGGTTAAGATATATTCTTGGGTTAATTATAGGCTCCCTGCACAGGGAGCTACCGCGAAGCGGGTGAGGGATTGTTTTGCGAGAAAATTGCGTGTTTTACAATCCCTCCGCCTCGTTCTTCGGCACCTCCCTTTACACAAGGGAGGCTTTGGGTAAGCGGTATTCTCGGGGTCACATCTTACCCGTAGGGGCGCATTGTGTCGTCCGCTTATTAAACAAATCTCTCTCCTACGGTGCTTTTTATTTCTTCTTTCTGCCTGCCTCGAATTCCTCGCCGAGGGTGCATATTCTGTCAAAGACGTAATCGGTGATACGGGCGTATTCTCCGCTTTCCTCGGGCTTGTAATTCAAGGATTCAAAGGATATCGGCTCGCCGATTATGATATACGTGCGGCCAAAGAGCTTGAAGCGGTTTTTCTTTCTCCAGATGTAGCAGGGAACTATGTCCGCCTCGGCGCGTGTAGCGATAAGCGCCATACCGTTCTTGGTCTTGGTTTCGCGCGGGTTCTCCCCGGGGTATCTGTGACCCTGAGGGAATATGCCAAGGCACTTGCCCTCCTTGACTATATTCACAGCCTTTTTTATAGCTCCAACGTCGCTGCCGCCACGGTCTATGGGGAAGGCGCCCAGCATCTTTATAAGCGGAGCGAGAACGGGAACCTTAAAGAGCTCCTTTTTAGCCATAAAGCAGACCTGATTTTTGCGGAAGGCATAGCAAAGGGCTATGGCATCGGTTGCGCTGACGTGGTTTCCGCAGACGATATATCTGCCCTCGTCGCGCTCACGCTCACTGTTAAGGACCTTATAATTGAACAAAAAGCCTACTATTCCCGAAAAGAGGGCGTAGCAAAATCTATATGCGCGAGTGCCGTTTCTCTTTACCTTTTTAGCCATCAGAGCTTTCCTCCCGTTTTTTCCTTAACCATACGAATGATAGCGTCCACGGTCTGGTCAAAATCAAGGTCGCTGTTGTCGAAATATACGGCATCCTCTGCCGCCTTGGTGGGGGCGATGGCGCGTGAGCTGTCCTGACCGTCGCGCTGATTCATTTCAGCGAGCACGTCCTCGTATTTTACGCTCTGTCCTCTCTCGGTAAGCTCCTTGAAGCGGCGCATAGCGCGGCACTCTGCCGAGGCTGTCACAAAGACCTTAAGGTCGGCGTCGGGGAGTATGACCGTACCGATGTCGCGTCCGTCCATAATTACGCTGTTCTTTCGCGCGATATCCTTCTGGGTTTCAAGCAGAAATGCTCTTACCGAGGGGATGGCAGATACTGCCGAGGCGTACATTGACATCTCGGGTGTGCGTATGGCGTCACCGTGGTCAACGCCGTTAAGGTAGACGTGCTGAGCGCCGCCCTCGTATTTTACCTCTATGGATATTTCGGGCAGAAGAGCGCCTACACCCTCGGCATCCTTGGGGTCAACGCCCTTGGATTTTACGTAAAGACCTACGGTGCGGTAAAGCGCCCCCGTGTCTACGTAAAGTATGTCAAGCTTCTTGGCTACTGCCTTTGCTACCGTGCTTTTTCCTGCCCCTCCGGGACCGTCGATTGCTATGCGTATCATAATTACTCCTTTGTATAGTTAGAATTATAAACGAATTTTTCTGTTCTTTTCTTGAAAGAAAAGAACCAAAAGAACTTTCTGAAGGTGTTATTGTATATTTCGCAGGGGAAACTGTGTTCCCCTTCATTTTTAGCCTTCCCCAGCGGGGAAGGTGGATTGCCGTAAGGCAAGACGGATGAGGAGAGCTCTGGGAGAGGTGTGTTTTTCTCGCTTTGAGGGAACTTCTATCTTCTCCAACAAATAATTGCGAACATAGACTATACCCACGCTCTCCTCATCCACCACTATCGTGGTTCCCCTTCCCCGCTGGGGAAGGCTTAGTTAGAGCTTGTTAGGCTTTTCGCTAATTTGTGGGACGGCGCGCCTTGTAGGCGGTGAAGCCGTCGCAACGGGCGAAACTCCCACTCGAAAATATAGTTTACCCCCACGCGGCGCTCTCGCCTGCCAGCGTTCCCGTTGAAAATGCTATCTGGAGATTATATCCTCCCGTATAGGCGTCAACGTCAATTACCTCACCCGCGAAGTAGAGTCCCCCGCAGAGCTTGGATTCCATAGTTTTGGGATTTATCTCGGCCGTGCTGACTCCCCCCTTTGTGATTATCGCCTCGGTTATGGAGCGGAAGCCGCAAAGGTGTATTTTCAAGCCCTTGATGACATCGCCCAGGGCGCGGCGCTCCTCCTTGGTCACCGAATTTACCTTTTTGCGGGGGTCAATGCCCGAAAGGGATATGATTACCGGTATCATCTTTTGAGGGAGCAGGTCGCCCAGAGCGTTTGCGAAATCCTTGTTGGCGTACTTGGCAAAATCCGAGAGCAGTCTTGCGTCAAGGGTCTTTTCGTCAAGGGCGGGCTTCAGGTCTATCTGTGCCTCGTAGCACCCTGTGGATATATCGGGAATATGCGCCGATGCCGACAGCACCATAGGACCGCTCAGTCCGAAGTGAGTGAAGAGCATCTCGCCGAAATCCTCATATATTTTTTTGCCGCTGCTCCTGTCGGCTATACACAGCCCCACGTTGCGCAGTGAGAGCCCCTGAAGGGCAGGGCATATCTTGCTGTCGGATACTATGGGAACCAGTGATGGCAGCAGCCGCGTCACCGTATGTCCTGCTTCCTTTGCAAGGGTGTATCCGTCGCCGTCCGAGCCTGTTCGGGGATAGGATTTTCCTCCCGTGGCTATTATTACCGCGTCGCCCCGCTCCTCGCCGTCCTCGGTGCGCACTCCTGCCGCTCTGCCGCTCTCTATGATAAGAGAGCGCACGCGGCTCTGCTTTATTTTTACTCCCGAGTCCTTGCAGGCTTTAACTAAAGCTCTGACTATGTCCTCGGCTCTGTCGCTTTCGGGGAAGACTCTGCGCCCGCGCTCCACCTTGAGGGGAACGCCCTCGCTCTCAAAGAAAGCCTTGGTGTCCTGAGTGTCAAAGCGGTTGAGGGCACTGTAAAGAAATCTTGGATTTGAGGGCACGTTTTGCAGAAATTCCTGCACGGTGCAGTCGTTGGTCACGTTGCATCTGCCCTTTCCCGTTATGCGAAGCTTTTTTCCGCAGGCATCGTTGCGCTCAAGGAGAATGACCGACGCCCCCGCTCTCGCGGCGCTTACCGCAGCCATCATTCCCGCGGCGCCGCCGCCTATTACTATGACCTTATTTATCTCGTCCATAGCTCACCCTTGATTGGTGTCGTACACGTTGTATTCTTCCCAAATCTGCTCAAGCTGACGCAGTCTTACGGTAAGCTCGTCCTGCTTTTTGCGCGACACCGCCACCACAAGCGCGTTTATAAGGCTGAGGGGCGCCGCCAGCGAGTCGGCGAAGGACGCCATATCGCTCTTGGCGAAAAGCGCCTGACTTGCCTCGGCGGCAATGGGAGAAACGGGGCTGTCGGTTATGGCTATAACGTCTGCTCCCGACCTGCGGGCAAAGCTCACCGCTCCCGAGATACGCTTCGAGTATCTTGGAAAGCTGAGCGCCACCATAACGTCGCCCTCGGCGATGCTCATTATCTGCTCGTATATCTCGCTTCCCGAGGTTGCCATTACCAGCCTTACGTTATCGGATATCATCCGCAGGCTGAGGTTGAGCGCTCTCGCCAGCACAGATGCCGAGCCCATACCGATGATGTATATATTTTTTGCCTTGATGATGCTCTCTACTGCCGCCGCGAATGCCTCGCGGTCTATCTCCTCAAGAGTGCGCTTTATCTTTTCTACGTCGGACATAAGCACCTTAGTCAGCACGTCGCCGTCGCCGATAAGGCTGTTTGTTACCTCCATACGCTGGAAGGAGGTCAGGCGGGTGCGGACTATCTCCTGAAGCGAGTGCTGAAATTCGGGATATCCGTCAAAGCCAAGCTCTATGGCGTAGCGTACCACGGTGGATTCGGATACCTTGACGGTGGCACCCAGCTTGGAAGCGGTCATATACGCCGCCTTGTCGTAATTTTCAAGTATATAACTTGAGATGAGCTTCTGGCTCTTGGAGAATGTAGGCATTCTCTCCTCTATGCTTTTTAAGAGATTTTTGCTCATAATATCTCTCCGTTCTGTTAAATTGGGGTTACTCACACAGAGATATTATACCTCTATTTTTAAGTAAAGTCAATATTTTTTGAAGGATTAGCCCCGCCAACTTGCAAAATTAGAATTATAAACGGTTTTTTCCACCTTTCTTAGAAGAAAGGTGGAGCCAAAGAACTTCTTTGAGGGTTTATTGTAGAGGTTCGCACAAACCCAATATTGTAGGGACAGGCGTCCACGTCGCAAGCGACAGACTGTCCGCAAAGACAAAATGCCGTGCGAGCATCTATGTTCGCATATTCTGGGTATCTTGGGGTTATATCTCACCCGTAGGGGTCGGCGCCCTCGACGCCCCTTTATACAAAAAACGAAGGGCATACGGGTGAGGCACCCGTTTCCCTTCGTTTATTTTATTCTTTTTATGGCGTTGCTTGCGGGGGGTGTTTGGTTTCTATAAGCCTTTATTATTTCCGCCGCCTCTTTTTTGCTCTCAGTGCTGAAAATGAAATGCTCAGCCGTAACTCCCGCGCGGGAAAGCTCTCCTCTACGGTCTGCCATATAGGTGGGTACGGAATTGAAGATAACGCTTCTGTGCCCGTATCTCATTCTCACGGGGAAGCTGACTCCCCGTCTGTCGCTAAGGCTGAGTTTGCCCTCCTTACAGCTATCACAACCGCCAAGCTCCTTGCCTACGCACTTTTCAGTGAGCATCAAGGGAAGTCTGCCGTAGCTTATTACACGACTGCTGCCCCCTATGCCCCGTATCTGCGCCAGCGTCAGCTCGGGGGAGAGAATAACGTCGCAAAAGCCTAATTCAATAAGCTCGGCAAGGCTTGAGGAATTAGTCACGTTCAGCCGCATATCTCCGTAAAGGTCAAATCCATTTCTCTTGGCAAGCTCTATGTGTCCTACGTTCCCAAGAAGCGCCTTTTTTACTCCTCTTGCACGTGCAAAGGAGAGCATTTTTTCCATCTCACCGCGCTGACTGTCGAATATGACCTCGGGGAGCATTATCCCAAGCCTTTCGTGGGGTGCTTCGGGGCAGCTTTCCAGAGGAATATATACGGTGTCGAAGAATTCCCACGCCTCCTCGGGTATTGCTCTCGCGTTGTAAAAGACCGCGGTTCTGCCCTTTGCGCGCGGAAAATCGGAGCGTGTAAGAGGTTCTCTGTGTATGTCGCCCTCGCCTCTGTGGCTCTTTGCTTCTAAAGCCTCCACAGCTGCCCGTCTGAGGGCGTTGAGCGAGGATATGGGAAGCATCAGACCCTCCTCAAGCTCCAGCTCCAATGAAGTGAGGCGGTATGCCGTTGCGCCGAGCTTTGAGAGGTTTCTTTCTACCGTTTCTCTTGTAAGTGGGGCGTTTATTGCTTTCTGTGGGATGTCGCCCCGCACTGTGACCGAGCGTTCTTTTGTTACAGCCGTAAGGCTCGCGGGCTCTCCCTCCTTTATGGAGGCGGAAAGCTTGATATCGACCTTTCGGGTTATCTTTTCAAAGGGCACAAGCTCTGCGCTCTGCTTCTTGTCGCTCTCCGAGCGGATGCCCAACATCCTTTTATCTATATTTTTCGTGTAATATCCATCGGTAAAGCCACCGCGGGAGAAAATTGCGGCAAGCTCAGCCATATCCTCGCTTGTGGCATTCTTTCCCTCGTCAAGGAGTCTGCGCCAAATGCCCACAACGTCCCGTACATACTCGGGGGATTTCATTCTACCCTCTATCTTAAAGGAGCTTACACCCATATCGCAAAGCTCGGTGATATGCTCCGCGAGGGAAAGGTCGCACAGGGAGAGGGGATACGCCTGCTTTCCCTTGACCGTGTATGGCAGTCGGCAGGGCTGGGCGCATTCGCCCCTGTTTCCGCTTCTGCCGCCTATGGCAGAGGAGAAAAGGCACTGTCCCGAGGTGGATACACAGAGCGCGCCGTGGACGAACACCTCGGACTCAATGGGGGAGTTCTGACAGAAGAAGCGCAAGTCCTCTTTTGACATCTCACGGGCGCAGACCATTCTTGAAAAGCCCGCCTCGGCGAGCAGCCTTGCGGCATCTGCGTTGTGCCCCGAGAGCTGTGTGCTTCCGTGAAGCTCTATGGGAATACGCTTTTTCAGCTCCCGCGCCATACCCACGTCGGCAACGATAAGGGCGTCAGCCCCCGCAAGATAGGCAAGCTCGGCGGCGCGGAGATAGTCCTCCCTTTCGCGGTCGAATATAAGCGTATTTGCGGCAATGTAGACCTTGACTCCGTAGGAATGAGCCAGAGAAATGCCCTCCCGAAGCTCCTCGGGAGTGAAATTTTTTGCGTTTATGCGGGCATTGAATGCCGCACCGCCCATATATACGGCATCCGCGCCTCCCTCAATTGCGGCACGGAGAGCCAAAGGAGAGCCCGCGGGAGCAAGAAGCTCGGGAATATTCAGTTTCTTTTCCATAGGACCTCCTTGGTTAGAATAGTTAGAATTATAAACGAATTTTTCGTACTTTTCTTTCGAGAAAAGTACCAAGAGAACTTGAAAAAGGGGCTTTGTTAAGAGGGTATATCTAATTTGGTAGGGGTCGGCGCCTTCGACGACCCGTTATGTGCGCTGTTCGTTTATTTTGCTATGCTGTCACGCGAGGAAGAATTTGTCGGACCCTACGTCCCGCCAAATTCTGTGATTTATTTGTAATGTTCGCACAGCACCCAATTTTTAAAGTTTTGGTCGAGCTTTTTCAAAAGCTCGTGGGTTCTTAGGGCAACGCCCTAAGGCGCTCTCCGCAGAGAGCGAAACACCCTACGCTTCAAATAGCGCAGGAGTGGGTGAATTTGAACGGCAAGCCGTTCAAAGAGGAGATACGGTCAAAAGCATAGTCGTCTATGACACTGCCGTGTCCAACTCTCCTTATTTTCTCCCTTGTCGCAGTCGCTTCATCGCCCACTGGGCGCGCTTCTGCTGCAAGCCCGCCGGGGGTTCTCCCAATTAAACGGAAGTTACTATTCAATAAGCCGCTTCGCGTCTTTATCTTTTTTCTTTGGCACAAAAGGCGCAAAGAAAAAAGAAACAAAAAAGAAACGCCGACGGGGTATTTCGCCCGTTGCGACGGGCGACCGCCCTTTCGCGGGCGGCTCTCGACGAGCTTTTGAAAAAGCTCGACGAAAACTTTTATACTGTTTGGCGCTGTGCGTAGCCGAAGGCTTACCCCTGCTTCAGCTCCTCGTTTTCCATAAGTACCTCCTCAAGGGTCGCCTCGGTCATAGACAGCTTTGCCTCAAGTGCCTTGAGCTTACGCTGTATCTTTATACGCTCCGAGCAGTAATCAAGGGCGCAGAGGAGAGCCGCCTCGGTCTTTGAGCAGCTTCGGCTTGCCGCGCATATCTCGCGCATCTTTCTGTCAACTATCCCAACAAGCGCCTCTACCGCCTCGGGAGATTCCTCGCTGATAACGTTCATTTCTATATCCGCTATGGTAATTGTGTACTTCTGGCGCATTTTGTTTCCTCCTGAATTTTTATAAATTTCCTCTTGCAAAGAGAGAAAAAAGGGTGTATAATTGTCTTTGTATATATTATAATACAAAACTTTCGGTTTTGAAAGAGTTTTTTGCAAAATTTCTGACTTTTAGGGGAAGTATATTTTTATGGGATATTTCAGGGACAGCCGCCGTATCGTTGTTAAGGTGGGCACGTCAACGCTTACGCATAATACGGGACATCTTAACCTGCGCCGAATAGAGCGTCTGGTCAAGGTCCTTTCTGATATGAAAAATTCGGGCATACAGGTAGTTCTCGTGTCGTCAGGAGCTGTCAGCGCGGGTGTGGCAAAGATGGGCTTTGGTCGCATACCCGTAACGCCAGAGGAAAAGCAGGCAATGGCGGCTATCGGTCAGAGCGAGCTGATGAAGATGTACGACAAATTTTTCTCAGACTACGGTCACACGGTAGCCCAGATACTTATGACCAAGGACGTGCTCAGCAATCCCGCCAGAAGAAGCGCCGCGGAGAACACATTTAACCGTCTTCTTGAGATGAACTGCATCCCCGTTGTTAACGAAAACGACTCGGTCTCCACCGATGAGCTTACTAAATTCGGCGGTAACGATATCCTTTCTGCTCTCGTCGCTCAGGTCTGCGAGGCTGACCTGCTGCTTAATCTTTCCGACGTTGACGGACTCTATGACAGCGACCCCAGAAGCAATCCCGACGCCCGTCTTATGGAGCGGGTAGAGGAGCTGAATGAGGAGATATATGCCATAGCGGGGGGAGCGGGTACCGACCGAGGTACGGGCGGAATGATAGCCAAGCTCAACGCCGCCAAGATAGTCACCTCCTCGGGAATTCCTATGTTCATACTCAATGGACACGAGCCCGAGATACTTTACACGCTTCTTGACGGAGGTCACGTGGGTACCTACTTCTGCGCTTCCAAAAAGGACGTTAAGTAATGGCTAAGGAGAGCAAAAGAGCAAAACGCGAGCGAATGGCAGCCATAGTCGCGCGCCTTGAGGAGCGCTATCCTGCCGCAGAGTGTGCCCTTGAATACGGCGGTGAGCCCTGGAAGCTTTTAGTTATGGGAAGGCTGTCCGCGCAATGCACCGACGCCAGAGTGAATATAGTCTGTAAGGAGCTTTTCGCTAAGTTTCCCACAGCCGACGCCCTTGCCGACGCTCCTGTTGAGGAAATAGAAAAAATAGTCCGTCCCTGCGGTCTTTACCGCACAAAGGCGGCGAATATAAAATCTGCGTGTATAGCTCTGCGAGAGCGCTTCGGCGGAGCTCTGCCCGACACTATGGAGGAGCTGCTCACTCTTGATGGGGTGGGGAGGAAGATAGCAAATCTGCTCCTCGGCGATATATATAAAAAGCCCGCGGTGGTGGCTGATACCCACTGCATACGCATCTGCGGCAGACTGGGCTTTTATCCCGAGAGCCTGAGGGACCCCTACAAGGTGGAGCTTGCTCTGGGCGAGATAATAGAGCCTGAAAAACAGTCTGATTTTTGCCACAGAATAGTGTGGTTCGGCAGAGAGGTCTGCTCGGCGAGAGCGCCCAAATGCAGTGAATGTCCCCTGAGGGATTTGTGTAAGCATAAAGAGTAGCCCACGGCAAAGGCTCTCCTTGGGGAGAACTCCTGCCATAGCGAGTGAGAGGGAAAGCCCTCTCCGTCACGCCAAGCGTGACACCTCTCCCAAAGGGCGAGGCTAAATCAGGTTAAATCAGCGTAAGCACTTTAAAGAACATAGAATAAGAGAGGAAAAGAATATGTACAGAATAGGCGTTGACCTTGGCGGAACAAATATCGCCGTAGGACTTGTAGATGAAAATTACAGCTTGGTTGTAAAGAGGAGCACTCCCACGAGAGCGGAGCGTCATCCCGATGAGATAGCAGCCGATATCGCAATGCTCTGCGAAAGAGTTTGCGAGGAAAAGGGAATTAAGGTAGCCGATATTGCCAACATAGGTGTTGCTACCCCCGGTATCGCGGACTGCGATACGGGCGAGGTGGTATATTCCTGCAATCTGCCCTTCCGTAAATATCCATTGGCAAGGAAGGTTGCCGAAAAGCTGGAAATTTGTGCTTGTAAGGTAAAGCTCGCCAACGACGCAAACGCGGCGGCTTGGGGCGAGGCTGTGGCGGGAGCGGCAAAGGGAAGCTCCAACAGCGTTATGATAACTCTCGGAACGGGTGTTGGCGGCGGTATCATTATTGATAACAAGATATATACAGGCTTTAACTACGCGGGCGCGGAGCTTGGACATATAGTTATCGAGATAGACGGCGCTCTGTGCGGCTGCGGCAGACGAGGCTGCTGGGAGGCGTACTCCTCGGCTACGGGGCTTATCCGTATGACAAAGGAAAAGATAGAGGAATGTAAGGCAGAGGTCAGAGACAGCATAATGCTCCAAGCCGAGCGTATATCGGGCAGAACCGCCTGCGAGGCTATGAGAGCGGGAGATGCGGCGGGCAAGGAGGTCTATGACAAATACATCAAGTATCTTGCCGCGGGACTTGCGAATATCATTAATATATTCCAGCCCGAGATAATTTCTCTGGGCGGCGGAGTGTCCAACGAAGGACAGTCGCTTATAGACGCGCTTTTGCCCTTGGTAAGAGGAGAGCAGTACGGAAACGACCTGCTGGACAAGGATAAGCTCACCGATCTTCGCATAGCAAAGCTTGGAAATGACGCGGGAATAATCGGCGCGGCGGCGTTGGCGTAAGCAAATACATCAAAGGTACAAAAAAGCAGACACGCAAGGAATGGAAATTCCCCGTGTCTGCTGTTTTTTTGTTAAATACCAATTACTGCTTTTTAAGAAGAACTATTATTTCCTTAAGCAGGTCCTCAGCGGTGGGATTAGCCGCTCTTTCTGCGGCAGCCTTTGCAGCCTCCTCGGCGGCAGCAGCGTCGGCAGCCTCTTTTTCAAGTCTTGCCTTCTCCTCGAAGTAAGCCTTTACAGCCTCCTTGTCGCCGCGCTTGATGCCATTAGCTTTAAGCTCCTTCTTCTGTGCCTTGGTGAGCTTGCCCTTGGCGAGCTTATCGTTGAATTCCTTGTGCTCTTCTCTGAATTTGTTTATTATCTTAACGATAGTGAAGAGAACGAGAGCGATAAGGAAGAAATTGATGACGGCGTTGATAAATGAGCCCCAATCTATGTAGATGGAGTTTGCAAGGTCTATCTCTGCGGTGGCGTTTCCTGCCTCGTCAAGCACGTACGCGGGCTTGAGCATCGTGAAGAGCTCACTGAGAGTATCCTTTCCGAAAAGCACGGCGAGAAGCCAGTTGATGATTGGCTTAAGAATGAAGTTGCTGAGTCCGTTGACTATCGCGGTGAAGGAGCTACCGACGATAACACCGACTGCCATATCAACAACATTTCCGCGTGTTATGAATTTTTTGAATTCAGCAAAAAACTTTTTCATAAAGCCTCCTATAAATATTTTATGATGATATTATAGCCCTTTTGTCGCCTTTTGTCAAGGGGGAGCGAAAAATGTTATTATAGAATGGGAGCGCGGGCGGGTATCCGTATTAATTGTAGGGACCGTGCGTCCACGTCGCAAGCGACAGACGGCTCATACGGGTGAGATGTGACCCGAGAGTACCGCTAAACCAAAGGCTTCTCCAGCGGAGAAGCTGTCGAGCGTACATTTGCGCAGCAAATAGCGAGACTGATGAGGAGAGCTCGGGTGTACTCTATGTATTGCTTAGCTTTTGGAAAGCAATACAGCATAGAGTCTTGCCCGTTAATAATATCAAATCCCGTTCTCCTCATCCGTCACTCCTTGCGTCGTGACACCTTCCCCGCTGG
>JAEIGA010015836.1_pt1 | contig 11478 bp, 10 predicted proteins | sample 9270691 | NCBI WGS metagenome assembly JAEIGA01 (sample SAMN17057246, study PRJNA624740) | gut metagenome | biome: biome; isolation source: fecal sample | host: Bos grunniens | place: China: Xizang | collected 2019
AATGAATTATAAAAAGCAAGACTATAAAAAAACGAAACGCGCTATTTTTTAATAGCGCGTTTTTTAATTAAAAAATATATAAAACGGGTAAAAAAGAGAACGGGAAAACGGTGAAGGTCCGTTTTCCCGTGGTAAATACAAGGGGGATCTTGTATTTACAAAAAAGAAGGAGATGGGTTGGCAATTAAACAAAGTTTTATCTTTGTTGTAAGCCTATGATAACACTATTAAAGTTAACGCTTGGTAAAATTCAAGTAAATTTTTGGTAAACTTTTATTTTTAAATAAAAAACAAGAATTAATCAATATTTTTTAATGGTTTTTAAGGAAAAAATAATAAAAAATCTTCAACAAAAGTTGAATTTTTGCTTAATATATGTTATAATAAGCATAACTAGGCGCGCGTATACGCGTAATAAAATTCGTTTTTAATTTTAAGTATAAGTTATAATTTAACCTTTGTGTTACTTAATGAGTGTTAAAATGGTCTTAATAGGCGTGTATTTTTATACACGAAAGGTGATTTTATGTATAATATTCTTATCGTTGAAGATGAAGTTAATATTTTAAAGTTGATGAACATAAGGTTGACAAAATCGGGCTTTAACGTTTTTACTGCCGAAAATGGCGAACAGGCGTTATCCGTTGTTGCTAAAGAAGATATTGACCTTATAGTTGCCGATATAATGATGCCCGTTATGAATGGGTTTGAAATGATAGAAAATATTCGCGCAGATGGCAAGAATATTCCCGTTATAATAGTTACCGCAAAAGAAGGGTTAGAAGATAAAAAAATCGGCTTTAACTTGGGCGCGGACGACTATATGGTAAAGCCCATTGACCATGAAGAGTTGGTTTTGCGTATTAACGCGCTTTTAAAAAGAGCGGATATCCGTCGTGATAAAAAACTAACGATAGGTAGTTGTGTTTTAGATTACGAACAGCTTTCAGTTTATAACGACAAAGGGGATATTGCGCAGCTTTCTAAAAAAGAATTTATGATTTTATATAAATTGCTTCTTTATCCCGAAAGAATTTTTACCAAAAACCAACTTATGGATGAGTTTTGGGGGTACGAAAGCGATACCTATTCAGATACGGTAAAGGTGCACGTTAATAGAATTCGTAATAAAATTGCGCCGTTTAGCGAAATAGATTTGGTTACCGTGCGCGGGCTTGGATATAGGGGAATAAGAAATGTCTAAAAATAGCAATAAGTCAATTTCATTAAGACTTACTTTTTTAGTTTTTGTTTGTTTATTATCTTCTTCGGGCTTGGTTTTTTTAACCGCCATACTATTAGTGCGTTTAGGTGTTAAAATTCCGCCTAATAGATTGACTAATTATTTGCTAATATGTTTTGCGATTTCCGCTCTTATAGGAACGGTTTTGGCTAGTTTTTTATCCAAGCGAATGGCAAAAAGCTACATTCGATTTAGAAAGAGCTTAAGCGAAGTTGCCAACGGAAATTTCAACGTGGTGTTTGATGAAGATGAAGACTGGTTTATGTCGCAAATATCAGACGATCTTAACGCAACGGTTAAGCAACTTAAAGGGCTTGAAATAATGCGTTCGGAATTTATAAGCAATTTTTCGCACGAATTAAAAACGCCCATAACTTCAATTAACGGCTTTGCTGAATTATTGATGGGTGAAAATATTAGTGAGGAAGAGCGCAAGGATTACGCTCAAATTATATATAACGAAAGTAATAGGCTTTCAAAACTTGCAAAAAACACCTTGCTACTTTCTAAACTAGAAGGGCAAACGATAGTAACCGATAAAACGCTATTTTCTTTTGATGAAATGGTAGAAAATTCTCTTATTTTGCTTGCAAAGGAAATGGAAAATAAAAACTTAAATTTGGTTACTAATCTTGATAAAATTAATTATTACTGGGATAGTAATTTGCTTTCACAAGTGGTAATAAATATCGTTTCAAATTCAATCAAGTATACTCCGGAGGGTGGATCAATAACCGTTTCACTTCACGCTGAAACTGGCTATGTTTTTCTATCAGTAAAGGATACTGGTATGGGTATGGACGAAAAAACATTATCAAAAATGTTCGACCGATATTATCAAGGGGATAGCTCACATAAAACTGAAGGTAACGGGCTAGGTCTTGCGATAGTTAAAAAGATAGTTGATCTTTGCGGTGGAAAAATAGACGTTGGCAGTAAAAAAGGGGAAGGTACTTATATATTGATTACCTTACCCGAAAAAGTTGCATCTTAATAAAAATCAAACGGGTTTATATAAGCTTGTCAAAAAAGTATACTTTTTTTGATAGTTGTGTAATAAAGAAAAAGATAAAAAAGATTTTTTACCTTAAAAGCAGTATATTATTTATTGTTTATTTTAGTTGGAAATAGTATTCTATTTTTGAGTTTATTTACTTGCGATAAATAGGGGGGGGGAGTTATGCCGAAAAAACAGACGAAATGGATTAAAAAACGCCATAGCATAATAAGTGCAATCGCGGCTACGCTGTTATATCCCATAGTTAGATTAAAATATGGGGCAAGAATTCAAAAATTTAAAGAGCAAGGCAAACGCCAGTACTTTATAATGCTAAACCATCAAACCGACTTCGATCAATTTTTCGTTGGTATTTCATTTAAAGGCCCTGTTTATTACGTTGCTAGTGAAGATTTGTTCTCTAAAGGCTTTATTTCTAAACTCTTAAAGTGGGCGGTTGCGCCTATTCCTATTAAAAAGCAGTCAACCGATTTTCGCGCAGTTATGAACTGTATTAAAATTGCTAAAGAAGGCGGAACGATTGCTATCGCGCCTGAAGGAAATAGAACTTATAGCGGTAAAACGGAGTATATAAGACCACAAATCGCCGGTCTTGCAAAGGCGTTAAAGTTACCCATCGCTTTTTATAGAATAGAAGGCGGATACGGTGTTCAACCACGCTGGAGCGATAAGCCACGCAAGGGTAAAATGCGTGCTTTCGTTTCTAAAGTATTAGAGCCTGAAGATTATCTATCTTTAACGGATGAAGAACTTTACGAAGTTATTAAAAACGAATTAAGCGTAAACGAAGCGGTAGACACCGGCGAGTTTAAACATAAAAGATGCGCGGAATATTTAGAAAGGGTTATTTATATTTGTCCCCATTGTGGTTTTTCTACCTTTGAAAGTAATCACGATATATTAAAGTGTAAAAAGTGTAATTTTACGGTAAGATATACAAAAAACAAGCGTTTTAGCGCGGTTAGCGGGGATATGCCATTTGAATTTGTTAACGACTGGTATGAATATCAAGAAAAAATTGTAAATTCAACGGATGTTAATGAATATAATGAAACACCGCTATATACCGAAAAAGCAGCCTTTTCTCAAGTTGTGATATACAAGAGAAAAAAGAAGATTTGTAAAGATGCAACCGTTAAGCTTTACGGCAACCGCATAGAGATAGATGCTAACGGTAAACGCGAATTTTTATTTGATGAAGTTACGGCAGTTTCAGTTCTAGGTAGAAATAAACTTAATATTTATACTAAAGATGAGCTTTGGCAGCTCAAAGGCGATAAACGATTTAACGCGGTTAAATATATGCATATGTATTTCCGCTATAATAATATTAAAAAAGGAGGCAAAGATGGAGAATTTTTATTTTTGGGACTCTGAGGTATGGTCTTTTGTCAATCTAGTGGGGGTATTGTTTGCAACTATGCTCGTTGCAAATATGATTAAGCGCAATATACCTTTTATGCGTAAATCACTTATTCCAACTTCAGTTCTTGGCGGACTTTTACTTTTTGGTGTTGGTGCTATTTACGAACTTATAACCGGGGAAGTGCTGTTTAATATCGACTTTTTCGGCGGTAACGGCTCTTCGGTTTTAGAAATTATAACCTATCATACTTTAGCGCTTGGCTTTATTGCAACTTCTTTAAAAACTTCAGATAAAAAGTTTGATAAGCAAAGAACTAAAGAAATTTTTAATACGGGTGTTACTACCGTTTCAACCTATTTAGTTCAAGCGGTTGTAGGTCTTTGCATTACTTTTGTTGCCGCAGTTGTAATTGAAGGATTTTTTGCTCCCGCGGGCATACTTCTTCCCTTTGGCTACGGTCAAGGAACTGGTCAAGCGTTAAACTGGGGAACTACCTATGAAAACGATTATAATTTTATAAACGGTTCATCATTTGGTTTAACTATTGCCGCTCTTGGCTTTTTAAGCGCAAGCTTTGGTGGTGTTATTCATCTTAATATCCTTAAAAAGAAGGGTAAAATAACGGTTAGCGAAGAAAAAACTGCAAACCTTACTTCAGAAGAGGTTCAATCTGATAAAGAAATCCCTATGAACGGCAGTATGGATAAATTAACCGTTCAAATAGGTCTTATCGTGTTAGCTTACGCTATTTCTTATTTGATTATGCTTGGTTTAGGCACTCTTTTACCAGGTATGAGATCGGTTATATACGGTTTTAACTTCTTGTTCGGTGTTTTAAGTGCAACGTTAATTAAAGCGATTGCTAAATTATTCCACAAAAAAGGCGTTATAAAAAGATATCATAGAAACAACTTCTTGCTTGATAGAGTAAGTAATACTTGCTTTGATTTAATGGTTATTGCGGGTATTGCAGCTATAAGACTTGATGCTATCGGCGATTACTGGGCTATACTTTTAATCCTTGGTGTTGTTGGCGCGTTTATTACTTATTTTTACAATTTATTTATTGCAAGAAAGCTATTCCCAAATTATTCAGAAGAACAATTTTTAATGATGTACGGCATGCTTACGGGTACTGCTAGTACGGGCGTAATTCTTCTTCGTGAGGCAGACCCCGAATTTAAAACACCGGTATCTGATAACTTGGTTTACCAAAACTTCCCGGCTATCGTATTTGGTTTCCCCATGATGCTACTTGCAAACCTTGCTCCAAAGCAACCTGTTTTAACCTTGGGGATTTTAGTAGCCTTCCTTATCGTTATGAACTTAATTTTGTTCCGCGAACAATTATTTAAGCGCAAAAACAAAAAGGCTTAATCTTTTAAAAAAAGTTAAAATAGTTGGCTATAGGTCGATTATCGCCCTAAATAATTAAAATTTAGCGCCGATATTTGCATAAATTTAATAAAAAGATTGCGCGTTATTCTTTTTTGGTTTATAAAAAGATTGCGCGCTTTTTGTTTATATTTTTTAGTTTTTATACTAAACCGAATAAAAAATCAAATTGATATTCAATCGTTAAAGTCGCGTTTTTTCATTTGTTTTTTCTTTTGCGGTATGTTATAATTTTAGTATTATTAATTTAGGGATTATTTATGGTTACTATAAACGATTTTCACACTTTAATAGGGGCGACTATAATGGTTTGCCAGCGTATAGAAATGGATATTAAACTTATGTGCGCGGGCATGATGAAAGGGGATTTTGAAAGAAATCTTGCCTTTGTTAAAAATAAAGCGTTAGGTCAGGTTTTGGTTGAGCTTGAAGAACTTGATATTTGCAGTAAAAACCCATACTTTAGCGTGCGCGACTACGAAATGCTTGGCGAAATTAAGGATATTCGCAATTACTGGGTGCATAAGGGTTACGCATCTTTTATCTATTTGCCCGAAGATAAATGGCAAGCGGGACTTGAAGAAAGATATGCAAAATTGCAGGCTGAATATCGCAGGCTCGATCACTTGGCAAATCAAGCACAAAGCGTTCGCCTAGACATAATGCATAGGTTTAAAAGAATATAATTTTATTATTGCGTTCTATATATTTTAAAGAATGGGTATATTTTGATTAGTTATGAATATTTTTAAAAGGTTATACTGTAGGGGCTTTCAAACTGCATTGCGAATAGTTTTACCGATTTTACCATACCGTACCCCTAAAATTTTGAATAACGTTGGAGAACTTGCGGAAGTTTTTAAAAGTGCGGGGAATAATCGCGCCTTGTTGGTCGTAACAAATTCTTCAACAAAGTGGGCGCACTATAATCGCTTAATTTCTTCGCTTGAAAGCGCTGGGATTAAGTTTTCGGTGTTTAGCGAAGTCGTGCCCGATCCTACCGATAAAATTGTAGAGCTAGGCGTTGACTTTTATAATCGTGAAAAATGTGACTGTTTAATAGCATTCGGCGGAGGTTCTGTTATTGATTGCGCAAAGGCAATCGGCGCAAGAATTGCTTATCCTAATAAAAAACTAGAAGATCTTAAAGGGCTGTTAAAGGTTCGCAAAAGAATTCCTTTACTTGTTGCTTTTCCAACTACGGCGGGAACGGGTAGCGAAACAACGCTTGCAGCTGTTATAAAGCAAGAAGAAGTGCAATATAAGTATACTATAAACAGTTTTCCACTTATACCGTCTTACGCTATTTTAGATGCCCAAGCGACCACTAGTTTGTCTCCCTTTTTAACGGCTACAACAGGTTTTGACGCTCTTACTCATGCCGTTGAAGCGTATATAGGTAGATCTACTACCAAGCAAACGCGCGAATGCGCAAAGCAGGCGGTTAAGCTTGTTTTTGATAATATTTTAACTGCTTGTGAAAATCCTAACGATTTAGTCGCGCGCGAAAATATGTTGAACGCCGCCTTTTTAGCGGGTGTTGCTTTCACAAAATCCTACGTAGGTTATATTCACGCCATAGCGCACTCTTTAGGGGGTAAATACGGCGTCGCTCACGGATTTGCAAATGCAGTGCTTCTACCTGTCGTTTTAAGGGGATATGGGGATAGCGTGCATAAAAAATTACACGAATTAGCGGTGTATAGCGGAATAAGTAAGTCGGGCGATTGCGCTATGGAAAGCGCAAAAAGATTTATTTTAGAAATAGAAAAATTGCGCGAAAGGGTTAAAATTCCAAGTGTGATTGAAGAAATTAAAGAAGAAGATATTAAATCAATGGCGGTAAGGGCGGAAAAGGAGGGAAATCCTTTGTATCCCGTGCCAAAGCTATTTGATGCTAGTCAGTTAGAAAAGTTTTATTTTGAAGTAATGAAAAAGGATTAGTTATGGAAGAAAAAGTTCTTGTTTCAATATTAGAAGAGCAAAGAAAGTATTTTTTAAGTGGCGCTACGCTTTCTTATGGGTTTAGAAAGGCTATGCTTAAAAAGCTTTACGACGGCGTTATTAAACACAAAAAAAATATTCTTGACGCGCTATATAAAGACCTTGGTAAAAGCGAAACCGAAGGGTTTATGTGCGAGGTTGGTTTGGTGCTTTCAGAAATAAATTATATGATTAAAAACCTTAAAAGATTTATGGGCAAAACACGCGTTAAAACGCCTATAGCGCAGTTTAAGGCTAAAAGTTATACTGTTAACACTCCACTTGGCAATACCCTTATAATGAGCCCGTGGAACTATCCTTTCTTGCTTACGATAAGCCCTTTATCGAATGCGATTGCAGCGGGTAATACCGTTATGGTTAAGCCAAGTGCTTATTCGCCAAATACTAGCGAAGCAATAAAAAATTTGCTTGAAGAAATTTATTCTAATGAGTTTGTTGGTGTTGTTACCGGTGGAAGAGCGGAAAATCAAGCTCTTCTTAAACAAAAGTTTGATTTAGTGTTCTTTACGGGTAGTCAAGGTGTTGGTCGAGAAGTTTTAAGAAATTGCGCAGAGCATTTAACTCCCGCCGTTTTAGAGCTTGGCGGAAAAAGTCCGTGTATAGTAGACGAAACAGCTGACTTAAAGTTGAGTGCAAGAAGAATAGTTTTTGGTAAATTTATTAACTGTGGTCAAACCTGCGTTGCCCCCGACTATATTCTTTGTCATAAATCGGTGCAAGATGAACTAGTTAAAAATTTAGTTGCGGAAATTGCTAAACAGTACGGCGCTAATCCGTTAGAAAATAGCTCTTACGGAAAGATTATTAACAAAAAGCATTTCGATCGACTTATAGGTTTAATCGATCAATCAAAGGTGGTTGTAGGTGGTTCTTATAATGAAGATGAACTAAAGATTGCGCCCACCGTTATGACGGGAGTTTTAAAAACGGATAGCGTTATGCAAGAAGAAATCTTTGGGCCTATTCTTCCCATTATTACATACGATTCTTTAGATCAAGAGCTTGATTTATTGCGCCAAAAAGAAAGACCGTTAGCTCTATATTATTTCACAAGGGATACAAAAATGGCAGACGTTGTATTAAAAAGCGTACGCTTTGGTGGTGGCTGTGTAAACGATTGTATTATTCACCTTGCAAGTAGTGAACTTGGTTTTGGCGGTGTTGGCGAAAGTGGTATGGGTTCATACCACGGCAAAATCGGGTTTGAAACCTTTTCTCATAAGAAATCAATCGTTGATAAAGCTCTTTGGTTTGATTTGCCTTTGCGCTATCAGCCCTATGATGAAAAAACAAAAGATCTATTAGAAAAATTTTTAAAGTAAGCAAAAGCCGCTATAAAAAAAGGCGATAATATTTAAAATTGTTTAAAGTTTTTGCTTATATATTATAATGAACTAAAAAAATAAAAGCCGTTTAAAAGTCTCGTTAATCGACCTATAGACGGCTTTTTTGTTTAATTTAGCATTTTGTTTTACTGTTTAAAAAGATATAAATCGGTAAACTACTCAAATAAAAAGTCACAAATCTTATTGTTTTCAAGTGAAAAAGCAAGTGTCCTTAATCTATCTTCTTCAACAATTATCGCCTTTAATTGATTGTTTGAATTTATGGGAATATATGTTAAAAGGTCGCCGAAAAAATTTTTAATAAGTTGTTTGTGTTGTAAAAGATTTGGCGATATAAAGTCTAAATAGCTTTCGCATAAGTTAAGCTCGTCTAAAAAGGCGTAAGGTATTAAATTTGCGTTTAATCGCTCTATAGGGCTATTTCTTGTGTGATTTACCTGCAACAATTCCCCGTTTTTATCGTAAGTTTTAGTAACTGCTACTTCTGTTAGTCGCTTAAATCTTTGTGTTAAACAAAATCCGCCGTTTGAAAATTGAAATGAATTTGCGTTGCTTACAAGGTGTAGCAAGGGGGCTTTTTTAATATTAAAAATATAAATACTAGATTTTTTATTTGTTAAAAATTGAACAAATAAAAAGTCGTCGCATTTTTTAGCTTGTATTTTGGTTGGTATAAAGGGTAAATGAAAAATTTCATTTCCATTATCGTTTGCAACAACCACCTTACAATAGCCGTCTATATAAACTTGAACAAAGCAATCGTCAATAATATTTTTATAAAGTTGTTTATAAAAAGGTATAAATTTATTATAAAAAATGGGCAAAATCAAAAAACCGCTTTCGTATGGATAAACTTTAACAAGTGAATTGTTTTGGTTTAAATCATTAGCAGATAGAGTAGCTTTGTCAAGGTGATTATCGGTAGGAATGAACTCAAAGAAGGCATCTTTGGGCGCAGTTGTTGTTTTTAAATTAAGGTCGGCATAGCCAATAAATTCGCCGTTTATTTTTACGGCGCAACGGTTTGAAGAACAAATATAATAAAGCATAATTCACCCTTACAAATTTATGATAAAATTTTGGGTTTTATGATTAAAGAATATTCTTTTGGTTATAATTAAAGAACTACGCTAAATAAAAATTTTGTTTAGTAGTTTATTTTTAAGGAGTAGGTTATGCATAAGTTAAGCGATATTAGAATAAAAGAGTTGATTAGTCGCGCAAAGGTTATAAAGAAAAACGGAGAAACTTTGGTTGATTTGTTTGAAGCTTTTGCAAAAGAAAACGGTTTATCAAAAGGTAGCGTAAGGAACATTTATTACAAAGCGTTAAAAGGTGGTAACGGCGGGGAGTTAAAAGCAAAACCCGTTAAGCCGTTTAGTGAAAATGAAGAAAAGGAAATGATAAGAAAGGTTTTATTCGCTAGAAAAAACACCAAAACTATGAAAGAAGCCTTTTTGTTAGTTGCAAAGGGGGATGAAAAGCTTGCCATGCGATACCAAAATAAGTACGGCAATTTAATTAAAAAAAGGCGGGCCGATATCATGCGCGAAATAATAAATCAAAAAAGGGTTACGGGTAGTTGCTTTAACCCATATCTTGCAAAAAGTCAAAAAGAAGAGCGGGTTAAGCTTAAAAAGGAAATTGATGAACTAGTTAAAATCATTAGCGAAAAATGTGTAAAAGAAAATCAGTTACTTAAGCAAAAACTTTCTGCCTATCAAAAGCTTTGCGATAATTGCTATGAATATAGTTGTTGGGGGTTGAAGGGGATAGAAAACAAAACTTTTTCGTTATGAAGATTAAAGGAAAAACTTCCCAAAAAGCAACCTAATTTTAGTTTTTGTAACCCCAAATAGGTTGCAAAAAAAACGCGCTTGTGTTAAAATTATATTCGTTAGCTAATAATCGTTGTTTTTTTAAACAAAAAGGGCTATAAGTCGATTATCAATATATAGGAGTTAGATTATATGAGCGAAGGATGCAACCACGATTGCAGTAATTGCAGTAGTAGCGATTGTTCAAGCAGAGCAAACGCTATACCTAAATGTAAACCAAACCGTTATTCAAAAATTAAAAAAGTAATAGGTGTTGTAAGCGGCAAGGGTGGCGTAGGTAAGTCGTCAGTAACTTCAATGCTTGCCGTTTTAGCAAGAAGAATGGGCTATAAAACGGCTATTTTAGACGCGGATATTACAGGTCCATCTATTCCCAAGGCGTTTGGTTTAAAAGAAAAGGCTGTTGCCGACGAAGAGTTTTTATTCCCTGTAATTAGTAAAACGGGAATAGAAGTTATGAGTATTAACCTTTTATTAGAAGACGAAAGCTCTCCCGTTGTTTGGCGCGGTCCTGTTTTAGCGGGCGCTGTTAAGCAGTTTTTTGAAGAAGTAAGCTGGAACGAAGTTGACTTTATGTTCGTTGATATGCCTCCCGGAACAGGCGACGTACCTTTAACTGTTTTTCAGTCTTTACCACTTGATGGAATAGTGGTTGTAACCACACCGCAAGACCTTGTTTCTATGGTTGTTGAAAAGGCGGTTAAGATGGCTGATTTAATGAATGTTAAGGTTTTAGCTTTGGTTGAAAATATGTCTTATTTCGTTTGCCCGAACTGTAAAGAAAAGCACTATATCTTTGGCGAAAGCAAGGTTGAAAGCGAAGCAAAAAGACTTGGTGTTGAATGTTGGGATAGTTTACCTATCGATCCTAATCTTGCAAAACAAGAAGATGCAGGACTTATTGAGCTTTTTGAAGGGGATTATCTTACCAAGGTTATTAAATTAATAGACAAAATATAGTTTTTAATTGCCGTGAGTTTTTCACGGCAATTTTTATAAAAAGCAGGGCTATAGGTCGATTATTAAGTTATTTTTTAAAAAATATGAATTTTTGGCAGTTAGCTGGATTTTAAAATCTCATAATTCTATATGAATTATGCCTGAAATATTTTGACATAATCAATAAATAGTGTTATTATATTAATATTATTATTTTAATTGTGATAAAAAACGGCAATAAAGCAATTAGCGGTTTGGTTTAAAAAATCAATTAAAGCATTAGTTTAAAGATTTAACTGTAAACCGTTTGTTGTAATAGAGCTAAAAAA